>ERZ791704.1065-NODE-1065-length-12057-cov-2.82986_pt1 | contig 12057 bp, 9 predicted proteins | sample MGYA00510045_ERZ791704 | MGnify/ENA primary metagenome ERZ791704 (study PRJEB30046, sample SAMN00715247) | human gut metagenome | study: EMG produced TPA metagenomics assembly of the A metagenome-wide association study of gut microbiota in type 2...
CCCGCCACACCGGAGAGTGTGCCCGACAAGGAAGCGATGCGTTCCGGGGCGCCATCGGTCACGGTCAGGCGGAACAAGAGGCGGCGTGTCCGCTGCACCACGGGAATTACACAGCCCAAAGTGTCATCGGCTACGGCGGTAAATTCAGCCGCACCCGTGAAGAGTACTCCCGGTGTAGGCAGCAAGGGGTTGCCGCCGGTGGCTTTGTTTACTGTGGCATCATCGGTGGTGATGCTGAAGCCGTCCGGACTGTTGTACATCAGTGCACTGTATGCACCGGGCAGGAGCAGCGGCAAGGTGCCGGGTGTGGAGGCGTCGACTTCAATCGTAACGTTTTCCGTTCCACGCAGGTTGATTGAGAAACTTCCGGGTTTCACCACGCCTTCTTCCGTTGCCGTCCAGTCAATCGACAAGGCTACTGCTCCCTTGTCGGGATGCGGAGTATTATGCAGGTCGTCCTTCACACAGGAAACGAGCCAAAGCAGGCTTATTGCGCCATACATTATTAAATACACTTTATTGTTCTTCATTCTGTGTTCCTCCTTGCGTTAAAAAATTGTCCATATTAAACTGATTCCGGCGTGGTTCACGCCCCAGTAGTTCTTATCCGCCTTACCGTGTTTCACATTCACACCGTCGATAACCGTGTATTTGTCATACTCCGCATGAGTGCAGCCGATACCCAATGAAAAGTCAAGGTTCAACGCACGGTTCAGTTTCAGAAGATAACCACCCGTTATGCCTCCGCCCATCAGGTTGCCCTGTTTGCCAGTATCGGAAAGTTTGTAATTGAATTCTCCCACGTGATACATCACGCCGAGGTAACCCCGCTTCTGTGTGCCCATATAATAGCGTACCTCCGGTGATATTTCCCAAAGGGCATAGCGGCGGTTCTTATCATCCCAACTCCATGAAGTCCATGTGCCGTTAAGCAGGAGGCTCCATGTAGGACTGATACGCCATTCAATGCCGAGATCCGGGGTAAGGGTTGCCCAGCGCAGCAGGTTGGCTCGCAGGGAGAGAGTGCCGGAATCGTTTCCGGAGGAAAGTTGCGTAGGCATGGTTTCGGTTTGTCGGGAGTCATGACGTTGTGCCGTTGTTGTTTCGGACTGCTCTCGTGTGACAGTTGTCACTTGCTTATCCGTCGGTTCATCAGCTTGCAGAAGTTTTTCCTGATCCGAAGTTTCAGGCTTTGTGTCGGCTTTGTCTTTGACAACCCTCTCCCCGCCTTCAGAAGGAACGGATTGTTGCTGTCCGGCTTCCACCCTATATAATATAGGTAATGTGACAAGTACCACATTCTTCATGCCTTTCCATTCACCTGCATTATTAGTCGTCGTGAAATGTTCTTCCTGCAATCCCTTGCGGACAATTAGCTCGGACTTAACCCGGTTGCAGCGTATCATCGAAAGCTTTCTGGTCTTACTGTAGCCATCCACTTTGACACTTCCCATATCCAGTTCAGCCGGATTTATCAATTGGCACAACGAATCGAGCACCGTCCCGTTACCGTTCCACGGAACATAGAACATATCTTTTCCCTCAACAAAACGGAATACTATTTGTGGGGCTTTGTCTGTTGCCTGCGCAAACATCGGCGTGGCAACCATAACCAGTAGTGTGCATAAGAGCACAGTTTTCCATGCATTCATAATTATTATGGTATAACAAGTGTTTATATAAGAAGCCTTCCGGCTGTTTTTTTCGGAAAGAATAAAAAAAAGAAAGTCTTGGAAAGACCGTTTGCGCCCTACTAAAGTATTGGATTGGGAAGTTTTCACCAAATAAAATCAATTGTCTTTTGTCCAAATGCACATAAAACAATTTTTTGGTATTGTTTGAGAGGAGTAAATGCACATAAAACAATTACACGATGCACATAAAACAATTTTCAGGCGACACAAAGTATCCGCCAGTGACAAAATATTATAGAAAAAAAGGAAAAATTAGGAACCGGATTACTCCCTAATAAGAATTCGCTTCCGGACTCATGGGTACCTCCGGCTTCGCTTTTGATTTGGTACGCACCTGCATACAATATTCTTTTGGAGTGGTGCCCACCATCTTTTTAAAATCCCGGCAGAAATTCCCGTTATCTGTGTAACCAATTCTCAGGGACATATCCATAATGGAAATTTCGGGATATTTTTTCCAAAGTATACACGCCTCATTTATACGCAATTCATTACGCCATGTACTAAACCACATACCGTAATTATCGTTCATATACCGACGAAGAAATGACTTGGTCGTACCTAATGAGGTCACTACCTCTTCAAACGGAATATCCATCTGACAATATTCCTTTCGGTCTATATATTGTTGAAGCCTTTCATGTAACACCCGCTCCTTTTCTGTAGGAAAATCTCCGGTAATCTGTTCCTTCCCGTTTTCTTCCTCGACATTATTCCCTGAATAAACATCCCTGTCCTCCTCTGGTATGTCCGCTTTAGCCCGTCCATTCTGCCAAGTCGCTGCAATGACCGGAATCGCAAACTTCATCCTGCGATAGTAATTGACAAACCACATCACCATGAAGCTATAAAAAAGGACATACAGTGGAACAAAGAATTTGTATAAGCCCGGATAAAATAAAATGGACAGCGTCATGACACCAATAGCCAGAGCGCTATAGAAACCGATTTTCACCCATCGCAGACGGCTTTCCTCGTCATCATCATAGTAATCATCCACCTCTTGCACGGTCTTTTGATAAGCCAACGTGAACTTTCGTGTATAGAAAACCAGTTGGACAACATAAGCAATGATACCTGTATAAAAGAACAAATAATAATAATCAGTAAAACAAAACAAAACTGCAAACAGGGCAATGCCCGCTACAGTGATAACCGCCGCCTGCCTGAACACGGTTCTCCACAGGACCTCGCCCGGGCGTATAAAGACCAGCATGGACATGGTAAAGAGAAGTGCCTGGAATGATGCTACAAAAAGAGTACTAGTAGGTTCGACAAAGCGGTCATATCCCGTCAGACAACACACCAGACTAAAAAGAGCCAATATGAAATAGGATGGTACAAGAATACTACGGGCTTTCCGCAACTTATCTAATCCGTTCTTCGGCAATATCGTGGTAGCCAACATGACGCCCAGTATCGCAATTATGAAAGAGGAAGCTCCCATCAGGAACTTGTATATATTTGCATCCATAGTGTTTGTCTTTCCAGTTACAAAAGTATACTTTTTTTATATATCTTCTGCACTCACGAACAGAAAAAAACAAAAGACAAAGTCTTTTTTCCGTTTCATCACTGATATGTTTTCTAGAATGTTTCCTCTTTTTGAAGGCGTGAACTGCTTGTTTTTACCTGTAATGTTAGGCATGCGAGAGCCTGAGTCACGGTAGAACAATCATGCTCACGCTTTTTTAAGTGTATGGTTGTTTGTAAAGAATAAGAAAGAGACAAAACCTTAAATACAAAGAATATGATTACCTTACGTGACGCAGCTTTATTATTTGATGCCAACGAACGGACTATATTATATTGGGCCAAACAAAACAATATTACTCTAACTAAGGTCGGTGAATCGTGGATGGTATATAAGTGCTAATTATCAAATGTTGATAAGAAATCCCCATTACATACAAATAAAACAATCCCAACGCTTCCCATTCCCAAAATAAAGTCCTACTTTTGTGAAGAATTCTGTTTGCTATATTTACAACAGTATTTCACAAATAAAATAAGCCCAACAAGATGAAAGAAGAACCCGACAGTCTGTCTGTCCCTTACAATTTTGCCCGTTGCCTCAACGATCAATGTCCACAAGCCTCAAAATGCCTGCGCCACATAGCTACACAACTTGATACAACAGATTACCTTTATATCTCCATCGTTAATCCGGCACGTTATCCTGCGGATGGGAATCAGTGCGAATGTTTTAAAACTACTGTAAAAGTCCATGTGGCATGGGGACTTAAACAGTTGCTTAACAGAATTCCCTATGAGGATGCGGTCAGTATCAGAATACAAATGGTAGGACACTATGGAAAAACGGGATATTATCGGTTCTATCGTGGAGAACGGGGGCTTATGCCCAAAGACCAAGCCTACATCAGACAACTATTCCGTAATAAAGGGATAAAAGAAGAACCAACTTACCAACGTTACACAGAAGAATATATTTGGTAAGTTGCTGTCATCTGTCACAGTTTAGGAGTTAATAGTTTAGTAATGAACCGATAAGACTGTGACAGCAAAAGGTGACGGCAGGGTGATGGCATTTTTACCGTCACCTGGTTATTAGTCTTACAACATGATAGAGTGTACCGCTACGCGTATGTTTGGAAGGTATTTCTTGCTTTTTCAGTATTCTTCCGAAGGAATTAACCCTCTTGACAGACATCGGGATTGAACTGCCTTTTTGAATATCCTCCATAATCTCCGCTGGAGACAACCACTCCCCTTCTTCAGGCTGTGCGGCACGGAAATAACGGAAGAAAAGTTGCTCTTCCGGCGGGACTTGTTCAAATTCACGGTTGTTTTCCACCATGATCTTTTCTTCCTCCTGATCGAACCAGTAACGTTCGCCATGTTCCAATTCGTACATAGCTTGTGCGTAAAGCTGCTCATAGTCTATCGGACGGTTGGTGTCAATCACTCCGGTCACTTCGATGCAAATAAAACGGCGGCTGCCGGAAGGGTCGGTCAACAAGTCTTTTTGGTTGCTTGTGGCTATGAATGAGGCGTAACGACGCATTTCAAGCACGGCACTGCCATGAGGTTTCTTCACATTCAGTACAGGCTTTTGCAGAATATGTTTCAGGAAACCTTGTTGTGTCGAACTTACCTGGTCAAATTCATCGATATTGATAAGCGCAAAACGATTGAGGTAAAGTTCGGCATCTTTCTTCCGGGAAAAATCAATGCTGTCGGTATAGTAGGAACGCTCGGAAGGGGGCATTATGCTCCGGCAAAAGGTAGATTTACGTGTCCCTTGCGGTCCGACAAGTAAGGGCGAAACACTGTTCGCATACTTTTTATCGCTTCCTTTCCAATGAGAAACCATATTGAGGAACCAACGGTGGAACAAATCCATCCAATACGGATTCTTACAAGGGACGGTGGCTGCCAATGCACGAATACGGTCTTTACCGTCCCAAGCAGGAAGCCGGTAGAGAAAATCTTCCAACGGATTGAATACAGGCACGCGGTTGGAGTAAATATAACGACTAATGTCCCTGTCCCACAACGGGATACCTTCCATTTGCGCATCCAAAGCAATGCTGTTCAGCGCACGTTTATCGAGAGGATTGAAACGGAAACGAAAAGAAAGCCTTTCACGATATTCTACCTCACCAATTTGGGTATTATGGCGGAATTCATAGCGGCGTTTCATGAATTCTTCAGTCTGCAAGGCGAGTTGCTGCTCTTTGCTTAGGCTGATATTCTTGCCGAAGCCTTTGCACTCGGTATATATATTGCCAATCATTTGCCGGATAAGTTCTTCCTGTTTATACAGATAGAAGTGGAAAACAGTACGTTTCACGACTTCTTCTTGCGGAAGTCCCGAAGCAAAACAGTTTTTGGCCAGTTGGACAACTAAAGGATGCCATGTGTCTTCGCGCAATTCGAGTCTCGCTTCCCGGAGATCGGCATACGCTTTCCGAAAAGCGGCTTCGAAAAGCATCAAGAAGGCATTTTCCGCATCATATCCCGGTACGGCACGGGTCAATGGAGATTTTTCTGCTTGAACCGATTCCCGGAAAGTGGTTTCTTCGGGCATTGATGACGGTTGGGAGAGATAAAACTGGACTGAATCCGGACGATATATGATGTCCGGGTCGTGGGATAAGCGCGAATATTGTTCCAGAGTCGGTTCTTTGGGAAGTATATCGAACGGGATTTGGGGCTGATAACATTTCACAGCCAGCCGATAAGCGTGGGCGTGGAATAGTTCCGCTTCCTCCTGTGTTTTAGGAAGGGAGTTGTCCGGTCGGGTAAAGGTAGTCCATATTTTCACCGTTTTGCCACTTGAACCCATGAAAGCACAACGGGTTTGCGGTTGCTCGCAGGCTTTTTGTTTCACTAAAGCTATTTCCGACTTATTGGATAAGGGACCGACAGTTAGTTCTACAATACCGTTGTAGGTTTTCATCTGTTTCTGACCGTTTACTTTTCGGAATTCGGCGGCAGGAATTATTTGGGGAAGTTTATCGGCAAACATACACCGTTCATCGGAAAGGGTATATCGCAGATGCTCTCTGAATGTAGAAACAGGACGGGATTTTATTTCTGTCTTTATCTTATTTACCAGTATATCTAGATCCATTACGCTAAGCGCTATCGTATCTTCGTTCTTACGAAATTGAGTAATTTTCATTAATTTGATAATAATTTGTTTTGTCAGCGTCTTTGTGATCGTTGAGACTGCTAAATTAGTCATAATATCCGAAACCGGCAAAGAAAACAAGTTTTTAATACAGAAAATTATTGATATATCAAGCATCTCTTTAACCGAAAGAAACGGGATTGCCACCGCCGAATTACGGGGCAAATTACTTTTCCCTGCTTGAAACTACAGTTCCAGCTAAGAGAAACTGTAGTTTCATCGGTGAGAAACCAATGGTTTCAAGCAATTGGAACTATAGTTTCAAGTGTATGAAACTAAAGTTTCGCACCTTGAAACTGTTGGTTTCAAGGCAGGACACAACTCATAAGTACGAGGATAATAAATTAAACAACTAATCCATTGATGGCTGATACTATTTATTTTCGAGCAGCGTCTTTATTTTGTCTTTGTTTTCTAGGTGACAGCATTATTGCCATCACACTGCTGTCACACTGTGCTGTCACACTATTAAATACTTATACTCTGCAAGTTAGATTATAATCCGTGACAGATGACAGATATATTTTATTTTTTATTTCATAGAGATGCTGATATGACTAATTTAATACTTTATATATCCTTCTTGTTCATACGCTTTCCCATATTTATGAATCATTGCCACCAACGGCCTTAAACGTGCGTCAGAAACCAACATAGCCCTATAACGCAAATACTGATTATCATAAAGCTGCCGGTTTCCGTCCTTGAGGCGTTTCTCCACATCCGCAGGAATGAAAAATTCCGCACGGTTGCCCAATTTGACATAGAATTCATTTAAAAAGATAGAAATGCCAGCCAAATCTATGTCTCCGAAATGAATATAGCGATTGGGAATTATCTTTAGCCAGTTACACAAATCCTTCGATTGCGGATAACGGGACACGAAAAGAACTTTCATTCCTTCAAACAAGTATTTTTGGGCACGGATATGCTGGAAATTCTCTCCATTCTCTATACCCACTACTACAACATCTTCAGGAATACGGAAATATTCGTAATCCTGCATGAAGATAGAAGTACCTTGCAAGGGAGAAAGAACACATGGTTCGCCATGAAACGTAGCTTCTATAGGCGTATAACAATTAAGGAGAAAACCTTTGAACGTACGGGTATATCTCAATTTAGAGTCCCCCGCCTTCGCCACTTGCTCCGAACGCGACACTTCATCCGGACAGTTCTTCATCTCAATCCAATCTTCCAGCTCCATGCCGGAAGTATAATTCTGGGAGATGTAGATACGGCATCCTTCCGGGTCAATCATACGAAAACTACGCTTACTCCCTCGGGGAACAATAGTGATGATTCCCTCATCCATTAATCTATTTGCTATCAGTCCATCAAACTTTGTGTAAGGTATGAGCTCGCCGCCCAGCATTTTCAGAACCAGCCTCGCCATCGCCAATGTAAATAAACTGCCACTCATTTTTCTATCTTATTATAGGTTAACAATGGGACAACCTGGGTATTTGACCGCCCGTCTTTACTCAATAAATAGGTATAACGATAGTCTTCCACATTGTAAGTAGTGGGAGAACTGTTTACCAACAAAATATTCCGGCAATTGGCAAAGTCCAAAATACCTTTCACATTGTTGGGGTGTAACTTGCCTATTTCATCCATCATACAATGGATTTTAAAGTCACCAAACTTACGTGACGCCTTTTCTTTGAACACATTAATCAGCATGATATTGACCATTGCTTTTACCAAAATGTCCGTGCCGTCAGAACCTACATTGGCAATCTTCTCCACCCATCCCGTATCGTTATCATTCTCTTTCACGCGGAACTCCAGTTTGAATGTATCGGCAAGCGCCAACCGCCTGCGTCCCGGCTCGTCGAGCAGGAATTTCATAAACGACAACAAATGCCGGACAGCCACCGCATTGACATCTTCACGGGAATCCTGCGAGAACAAATCAACCTTTCCCATATTATATTGGTTCTCATCACTAAAACGTTTAATCTCCAGCAATAGCTGCATTAGTTTATCGCTGCTCTGAAGCGGGCGAAGAGCTATTTCCTTTATTACTCCGGCAAAATTCCGCTTGACAAAATCGTCGTTGATATCCTTTATTGTTCTGTGTATCTCGCTTTCATTACGGGTCAGTCCTCCCACTTCCTGCGAAATCCGGCGGATTATATCCGTATACCGTTCACTGATATGTTTCTGATAATCGGAAATCTTATCATTATCCACAAACTCGCACAAATTGGAAGCGAAATCATAGTAATCCTGTTCTCCAACCAGTTCCGTACGGAAATGAAACGTGTTTTTTGACGAGAAGTTTCCATTGAACTGCGTCACCGCTTTCTTGAATTCTTCTGTTTTTCTGATAGTGGATACGATGAGCGACTTCAACTCTTCCACAATAACATCGCAATTTTTCCGAGTAGGCTTCTCTCCTATTTCTATCACAGAAGGCGGACAAAAAGTTTCATCTTTCCGGAACATATCCACTTTATTCAACCCGTCCTCCAATAAGTGCAATTCTTTGCCAATCCGCTCGAGATGCTCGTCCGCCCCTTTTTTCTGAACCTGCAACTTCTCCTTTTTCAGAGCGAAACGTTCGTCCAATGCAACTAGCTTCGCATCCAGTTCTTTCTTCCTGCTTCGCGTAGCAGGTTCTTTATCAAACAGTTCCTCCTTGTCTTTTTCATAATAAAGAACTTGCGGACGGGATTTGCCAATATAATCTAATTCTTTATTTATTTCGGCAAGCCTGTCATCATACTTGCGGATAGTGACCGTATCAGCACCCTTTCCATTCAATTCATTCTCCTGCGCCTGCTTCAATTCCTTTTTCCGCTCCGCAGTTTGCTGTTTCATCCGCTCTATCTCTTGCTGAATGCCGGCAACAAACTCCTCCAGTTCCTTGCGGAGTTCCGTCCTGCTGTCATTATACACTTTCCGGCAGGCTTTCAACAGTTTTTCCCGTTCCGCCAAATGCTTCTCCTTCTCTCCTTCCGCCACATAAAGACGATGTCCGATTTCATTCAGTTGCGCCTGCAATTCTTCGGTACATCCTCTTTTCCATTCCTCTTCCTTCGTCTTCCATGAGGCGTAATCAGCCTGCAAATTCTTCAATTTTGCAGGAATCTGCATTCGCTCGGCTTCCATCAGATGTTGTTCTTCCAAAATACTATGTATTTGCTTCGAATACTTCTTCTCCAAAGAAGAAACAGCTTCCCCCTCTTCTTCCGTCAGTCGGGTGAGACGGTCGGTACAGAGTTGCCGGGCTGCTTGTTGCCTGTCACGCTCCTGCTTCATTTCCTCGGGAGTGCGGACAGAACGCTCGATTGCTGTCAGATTGAGTGAAACGCCGAACAAAGTAGCTTCCTTATTCACTAATTGAGGTTGCAGTTCATTGTTGTACAACACCAGTTCCTCATCCGCCACCTTGCCTATCGTCTCCTGCCAATCCGGTTTGTTCTTCTCCAGCCATTCACACAAAGAACCTTTTCGTTTCTCAATCAAGGCGTCCAATGTTTGCAACTGTTCTTCAATCGCGCTCCGTTCTTTACGAACAGTCTCCATCTTTGTCTGAAATTCCCATTTCAATTCTTTCACTTTCCATTCACACTCCTGTCTCAACTGCTTTATTTCTCCTTGTTGCTGACAGATGCCATGTTCCAGTTCCTTGTCCTTTTTGCGCAGTTCGTTGATACCGTCTTCACAATCGGACATTTCCTTTTGATGGGGATGTTCGTATTTCACCTTTTGAAGTTTCAGGTTACACTGTGCCTGTTCATCGCGCAACTGCCGAATACGATTATCCACAGTCTGCACTTTCTCTTCTTGCGTTGCCCTTACTTTCTCTTCTTCCACACGAAGTTGTTGCATCAATTCCTCCTGCTTGCCGGCAATCTCCGCATTCCGAGCATTTATCCGTGCTTGCTGGCTATTCTCAAAAGTACGGAAATCAGCTTCCAGTTTCTCAAACAACAATCGGAACTTACTCAATACATCCTCATGAGCTCTTGTCAGTTCCGATTTCATATTCCGGACTTGTTCAAGTTCCTGAATCAGTAATTCTTCGCAAGATACCCGTTTGATGATTTCTTCAATCTGCATCTGCTCGTAATGCAGACGTTTCTCACGTATCTTTTTGAGCAAATCGTTTATTATACCTATATCCCTAATTAAGCCATCACGCTCATTGGTGTACTTTTGTTGCAGTTCACCCATAAGCCGCAGCAACCGTTCACGTTCCGTCTCCGCTTTAGCCTGTTCTTCCTTCACTAACGGAATCTCATGCAAAGCCTGTTTCTCCGCAAAGTTAAGCTCCGCACGCCCTTCACCAATCTGCTTTTGAGTATAAATCAAGTCACGATAGGCGTTCATTACTTTCTCCGCCATCTTCCGGACAGGCACTTCTCCATTCTTGTTCTTTGTAAACCAAAGCATCACGTCCCTGTATTCCTGCTCGAATTCCTTTATCTGGCTACGATAGAAGTCCAAATCGACAGAAATATCCTCATCACTCATCGAACGGATAATGGTATCTTTTATAAAGTCAGCATCCAGTTTGGAATTTAAAAAGACGTTCTGTATCGTACGGGGAATATTCTGATATTTTGCACTTTCCACAATGGCAAACTTGCGGTAAGGTATCATTTCATGCTTGCGGTTATTACCGAAAATAATGTCCCGATACATTTCATAACTAGTCACTTGTGCAGTAATCTGAATCTTCGAACCGATATGTTCGCGGATGCGTCCCCACTCGGAATGTACCACATTGTGTTCGTCAATGAACCAGTCCTGTTGGAATGGCGCATCAATAAAACGGAAAAACACCCGTCCCTGGGATTTGGCAGCTACCACACAATACGCCCCATTCTCCCGCATCACTTCATAGATAATGTAAGAATTGGCGTATAGAAAGTAAAAAGCATCGAAGCTTTTCTTCTCCTTCGGAATGCCTAGTCTTAGTTTGTCAGCATTATAAAAGAAGAGAATGGCACGGAGCAGCGTACTCTTACCGACACCTTGCGTACCTATAAAATGTACATTCCCATCCAACTTCACTTCCGCATACGGAATATGGGCACTGTTCAGAAAAATAATCTTATTCAGGTATCTCATCTTGCACCTCCTCTGAAATTGTGATACAATCAACCAAGTCCTCCATATAATGGAAAGCCGACAATACTTTATACGTCCCGTCAAGTTCGTTTTCTTTCTCTATCAGTCCTATGCTCTCCAGTTCTTTCAGCAGTTTGCCGACTACTTCATCATATTTCTTCTTATCCGAAAACAGTTTAGTTGCCTTTTCTTTCAGTTCGATATCGCATCCTATCTGAATCTCAATATCAGCGGCACGGAACAGAAATCCCGGGCCGAATGCCGAATGGTAGGTTTTCAGGAAACTCAGGTAATCAATCCACTTCTGAATTGCTTCCAGTTTACGTTCCAAATCGACTTTCGATTCCTTGCGGGTAAAGTAGTAATAACCGTCACCGCCTTCCAGATAAAAACCGATGCCTTTGTAGTAATCATAATAATCGGGCAAATCTTCCTCAATGGCATCATACAAGCGTTTCACTTGGGTAGAGACACTATTGGAAGAAATGAATCCCCCTTTGCTAAGTATATTAAATATCTCTTCAGTGTATTTCATGGTCATCTGTGTTTAGTATTCAGCATACGTCATTTGGCATATATTAAAGGGTATTCCACTTCGTCGGAAATTTCATAAGTATC
>ERZ791704.1106-NODE-1106-length-11638-cov-2.44591_pt1 | contig 11638 bp, 8 predicted proteins | sample MGYA00510045_ERZ791704 | MGnify/ENA primary metagenome ERZ791704 (study PRJEB30046, sample SAMN00715247) | human gut metagenome | study: EMG produced TPA metagenomics assembly of the A metagenome-wide association study of gut microbiota in type 2...
GCTGCCTCTAGGGGCAGCCGCCTGTATAATGTGAGGGAGTATGGAGAAGCGTAAAGAAGAAATAATGAAGTTTGTTTTTCTGCTGGCGGCGTGTGCCTCTATCGCTACAGTAGCTATGATTTGTCTGTTTTTGTTTGCCAACGGGCTGCCGACTATCGGCAAAATCGGCGCTGCAGATTTTTTCTTAGGAGAAAGATGGCGTCCTGCCAACGATGTCTACGGCATTCTGCCGATGATCCTGGGCAGCTTGTACGTTACGCTGGGAGCGATCGTCGTTGGAGTTCCGGTCGGGATTTTGACGGCTGTCTTTATGGCGCGTTTCTGTCCTGAGAAAATATACAATGTGCTGAAGCCTTCTGTAGAATTGCTGGCTGGTATTCCTTCAGTTGTCTATGGTTTTTTCGGACTGGTAGTGATGGTCCCGTTTATCCGTGAACATATCGGCGGTACCGGCAGCAGTATGCTTACGGCTTCACTGCTTTTAGGCATGATGATTTTGCCGACACTGATCAGCGTCGCTGAAGCCGCGTTGCGTGCGGTGCCTGACAGTTATTATGAAGGGGCTCTGGCTTTAGGAGCAGGGCATGTCCGCAGTGTATTTTTTACAGTCGTGCCGGCTGCCAAGTCGGGGATTATGGCGGCGATCATTCTGGGAATGGGACGGGCCGTCGGCGAGACGATGGCTGTAATTATGGTCGCAGGCAATCAGGCCAGAATGCCTATAGGTATTTTAGAAGGCGTGCGCACGATGACAACAAATATTGTCATTGAAATGGGATATGCTGCGGATCTGCACCGTGATGCGTTGATTGCAACGGCTGTCGTTCTGTTTGTATTTATCCTGATTATTAATTTGACTTTTTCGTACCTGAAAGGTAAGGTGGTGCAGCAATGACGGGTTTAAAAGCGCAGCTTAACCGTAAGCTGCATGAATGCGGACGCGATCCGCTGTCGTTGTTTTTACTGGGCTGTGTGATTGCTGCAGCGCTGATTACTTTCATGGTGTTGAGTTTTTTACTGGGGTATATTTTGTGGCAAGGGTTGCCAAATATAGAAACAGGTTTGTTTGCTTTGCAGTATAATTCAGAAAATGTTTCTCTGTTTCCTGCTTTGGTTGATACAGTGCTGATGGTAATAATGGCGCTGGCTATTGCGACTCCGCTTGGTATATTTGCGGCGGTCTATCTGGTCGAATATGCCAGCCGCGGCAACAGGCTGGTAAGCTTGGTACGTGTAACTGCTGATACTCTTGCCGGTATCCCTTCGATTGTATATGGTTTGTTTGGTATGCTGTTCTTCGTTACTTATTTGAAATGGGGCTATTCCTTACTTGCCGGCGCCTGTACTGTTGCGATCATGATTTTACCTCTTATCATGCGCACGACAGAAGAAGCATTAAAAGCGATCCCTGACAGCTACCGTGAAGGCAGTTATGGCTTAGGGGCAGGCAAGCTGCGGACCGTTTTTGCCGTAGTTCTGCCTTCAGCGGTTCCCGGTATTCTGGCGGGCGTTATTCTTTCCATTGGCAGAATCGTAGGCGAAACGGCAGCGCTTATTTATACAGCCGGTACGGTGGCGGCACTTCCTGACGGGGTGCTGTCGTCAGGACGAACTCTGGCAGTACATATGTATGTGCTGGCCAGCGAGGGTTTGTACATGAAACAGGCTTATGCGACGGCTGTAATTTTAGTTGTGATCGTTGTTGCTATCAACGCTCTGTCGAGCAGACTGGCAAAACAATTGATGAAGGGAAAATAATATGGATACGAAAATAGCTATTGAAACTTTGGATTTATATTACAGTGAATTCCATGCGCTAAAAAATATCAATATGCGGATACCGGAAAAAGAGATTACTGCATTTATAGGTCCTTCTGGCTGTGGCAAATCAACACTGCTGAAATCTTTGAATAGAATGAACGATCTTATCGAAGGCTACCGTATTACAGGCAGGGTTTTGCTGGACAATGATGACATTTATGCCAATGACGATGTTAATTTGCTGCGTAAACGTGTGGGCATGGTTTTTCAAAAGCCGAATCCTTTTCCGATGAGTGTGTATGATAATATTGCTTTCGGACCTCGAACACATGGCGTCAAAGGCAAAGCTAAGCTGGATGATATGGTGGAGGAGGCTTTGCGTAAGGCGGCAATCTGGGATGAAGTCAAGGACAGGCTTGATAAAAGCGCTTTGAGTTTTTCTGGTGGTCAGCAGCAGCGGCTCTGCATTGCCCGCGCGCTGGCGGTACAACCGGAGGTTTTGTTAATGGACGAGCCTACTTCGGCACTGGACCCGATTTCGACCCTGAAAATAGAAGATTTGGCATTGGAATTGAAGCAAAATTATACTATCGTGATTGTAACGCATAATATGCAGCAGGCGGTGCGTATTTCTGATAAAACAGCCTTTTTTCTTTTGGGTGAAGTGGTAGAGTTCAACGATACTGATAGTTTGTTCTCGAACCCGCAGGAGAAAAAGACTGAAGATTATATTACAGGGAGGTTTGGCTGATGGTAAGGAGCAGATTTGCGGCTCAGATGGAGCTTTTGAACACAGAACTGATCGTAATGGGCACTTTGTGCGAGAATGCTTTGGAGCATGTGATGCAGGCTTTGCAGGAAGATAATGATGCTTTGAACAGAGAAATTATTATTTTAGGCAAACGCACAGAGGAAAAAGAGCGGGAAGTAGAGAATATTTGTATAAATCTGCTTTTGAAGCAGCAGCCTGTCGCTTCTGATTTGCGTCAGATTTCAGCGGCGCTGAAAATGATTACGGATTTGAGCCGTATCGGCGAACAGGCGGGCAATATTGCTGAGATTTTAGGCAAGGCTGAATTTGGCAGGGATTACGATACAACGCTTTTGCAGCAAATGGCGACAGCGGCGAAAAAGATGGTCAGTACCAGTCTGGACGCTTTTGTGAAGGGCGATCTGCGCCTGGCTCAGCAGGTAGAGCGTGACGATGATGTCGTTGACGAATTGTTCAGCAGGGCAAAAAAAGAATTGATCCAGGTCATACGCAGCACGCAGGATAGCGGAGAGCAGGCTATTGATTACCTGATGATCGCCAAGTATTTTGAAAAAATCGGCGACCATGCGGTAAACATTTCCCAATGGGTGCTGTTTATGATTACAGGAGCACATGAGGAGGATACTGTGCATGATCTTTTGCGTGGAGGACGATCCTAATATTCGTGAATTAGAAGTTTATACATTGCAGTCAGTTGGTTTTAAAGCTCTGGGCATAGGCAGCGGTGATGAGTTGTTCAAAGCGCTGGAATGCGGCAAGCCGACTCTGATTCTGCTGGACATCATGCTCCCGGGTGAAGATGGCCTTAGTCTGCTGAAGCGGCTGCGCAGCGATAAACGGACCGCACAGGTGCCGGTGATCATGGCAACAGCCAAAGGCTCAGAATTCGACAAAGTTCATGGTCTTGATAATGGGGCTGATGATTATATAGCCAAACCTTTCGGCATGATGGAAATGGTGTCGCGGGTCAAAGCCGTACTGCGGCGTTATAAGCAGGAGGATAAGCAGAGCAGGCTTACTGCCGGCGAGTTGGTAATGGAGATCGATAAACACCGCGTGATGGCCGGTAGTCAGGAGGTAGTTCTGACATTTAAGGAATTTGAGCTTTTACATAAGCTGTTAGAGCGGCCGGGACAGGTTTTTACGCGCGAACAGCTTTTAACTGATATCTGGGGTTATGATTTTGCCGGCGAGACACGTACTGTCGATGTTCATGTGCGTACGCTGCGGCTGAAACTGGGCGAAGCAGGAGCATTGGTAGAAACTGTACGCGGCGTCGGTTATCGTATAGGAGCTGGCTATGAGAAATAAAATTTTCAGCGGTCTGCTGTTTTTGTCAACGGCGGCTGTTATCATTGCTTCCGTGCTGATTGCGGTTATTATGTACCAGGGGTCGATGACCACAATGCAGCGTGATTTGAGACAGGAAGCAACTTTTATAAAAATGGGTCTGGAACAGAGCGGGAAAAGCTATCTGCAGGCATTGACCATGGAAAGCGGTAAGCTGACTCGTGTTACTTTGATTGCTCCTGACGGCAGGGTCATCTATGACAATCATGTGGCAGCCGAAAAAATGCTCAATCATAAAGATCGTGAGGAAGTACAGGAAGCGTTAGCAAGTGGAATTGGTTTGGCCGAGCGTATGAGCGATACTCTGTCAGAAAAAACTTTTTATTTTGCGCTGCGGCTGGATAATGGTGATATACTGCGTGTTGCAACGACAGACTCTGTTTTTGCGACGGTGGCCGGCAGTATTCCCTATATGATCGCGGTAGTGCTGGTGGTGGCTTTGGTGGCTATGCTTCTGGCACGGCGGATTACTGATAAAATGGTTTTACCGCTGGATCAGGTGGATCTGGAAAACCCACTGGAAAATGATACTTATGATGAACTGGCACCGTTTTTAACACGGATCGCCCAGCAGCAGAGGCAGGTTTCAGAAGGGTTAAAGCAGCTGCGGCAGAAGCAGAATGAACTGGCGGCTATTACTCAGAGTATGAATGAGGGTCTGATCCTTTTGAATGACCGGCAGAATATTTTATCGATCAACGACAGTGCCGCCAAATTATTTGGTTTGCAGGATCATGAAGTCGTTGGTAAAAATATTCTGACTTTGGAGCGAGGCCAGGAAGTGCAGGAGCTGCTGCAGAAGGTAGCTGTGGGCGGCAGCGGTGAAAGTCTGTATCAGAAGGACGGGCGCTTTTATCAGCTATGCGGCAGCAGTGTTGGCGGTAAAGGCAGCGTATTGCTGATTTTTGATGTTACTGAAAAGCGTGCAGCAGAAACACTGCGGCGTGAGTTTTCTGCAAATGTTTCGCATGAACTGAAAACACCGCTGCAGTCGATTTTGGGTTATGCTGAGATTATGAAAAACGGGTTAGTTCAGGAAGGAGATAAGCAGCGCTTTCTGGAAAAAATCTACAGTGAGGCCGGGCATCTGATTGTGCTTATCGATAATATTATGAAACTGTCGCGTTTAGACGAGTCGGCGAATAATATGAACAACCTGGAAATTATCGAATTGAAAAAGCTGGCTGAAGGTACAGTTCAGCGTCTGCAGGAACAGGCTGCCGGAAAAAATGTCGCAATAAGCGTCAGTGGCTGTGAAGCTGAGGTAGAAGGAGTACCTGCAGTTTTGAGCGAGGTTATTTATAACCTTATTGACAACGGGATCAAGTATAATCGTGAAAACGGCAGCGTTGAGATTACAGTAGCCGTAATTCCCGGTGAAGCAGTACTGACATTTAAGGATACCGGCTGCGGTATCGGCAGTGCTGATAAAGAGCGGGTTTTTGAACGCTTTTACAGGGTTGATAAAAGTCACTTTAAAGAAACCGGCGGCACAGGTTTGGGACTTTCCATAGTCAAGCATGGGGTGATGTTCCATAAAGGTCGCATTGAGCTGGAAAGTGAACTGGACAAAGGGACTACTATAAAAATCTTTTTGCCGCGGAAATAATTTAAACACCCTCCACCAATAATTATTTGATGGAGGGTGTTTTGTTTTTATTGTAAAATTAATAATAAAACTTATATTTAATTGCTCAAAAGATATAATTTTGTTAAAATGAATATAAATATTAAAATATAATAAACAAGCTTGATTGACAGGAAAGATAAGGTAGCAATTTTCATATGAAGCTTCTTAAAAGTACTTTTGTTTGGTTAGCGATAATAATATCTATTTGTGCCTGTGTGACTGCAAATGCTGCAGAAACACAGGCTAAAAAAGTTTTAAAGGTGGCATTCCCTGAAACACGCGGTATATGTGAGACATACGCAGATGGCACACGTGGCGGTGTCGTCTATGAATGGTTAGTTGAAATCGCTAAATATACAGGTTGGGAATATGAGTTTATTGGAGATTCCATTAGCCAGTCAATAAAAAATATGGAACATAATAAATATGATCTTATGGGTGCTGTGTTAAAGTCACCTGGATTTGGTGAAAACCTGTATTATCCTGAACATCTGATGGGTTATAGCTACAGTTTGCTGATTTATAACAAAAATGACCAGAATATCAAGGGATTTGATATCAAAAGTCTGGAAGGGAAAACGATTGGTGTTTTTGCCAAGGCTACTGATAAAATAAAGCGCTTAAATAATGTTTTAGAATTCAATGATATAAAAAGCGATATCAAATATTACGGTACTTCTGATGAATTTGAAAGTTCTTTGGATAATGGTGAAGTGGAGCTGCTTTTAGTAAGCGATCTTTTTAACAAGCTGGCTGATTATAATGTCGCATTGCGTTTTAATTCTGAACCTTGTTATATCGTTGCCAGAAAGGACGATCCGGAAACAAGTGCGCAGCTGAATGAAGCTATAAAAAAGATTTATGCAGTCAATCCGAATTTTGGCGAAGCCCTGTTTCAAAAATATTTTCCTGTCAATTACAGTAACACTGCTGTATTCTCAGAACAGGAAAGTACGTTTATACATAAAAATGGCCCATTTAAGGTAGCTGTAGTAAAAAACAATTATCCTTTTTATTATATTAAGGATGGTGAACCTAAAGGTATCGTTCCTGAAATTTTTGCATTGATTGCTGCTCAGATCGGAGCGGAGTTTGAGTATATAACGGCTGCTTCCTATGGGCAGACTTTGGAATTGGTCAAAAGCGGTCAGGCAGATATCCTTGGTTATTATATCAATGAAAATGACGCCTTTAATCCTGATGGTTTAAATATCACCAAAAATTATATGATGCTTAATTCTATAATCATGCGTAATAAGTATACACCTTTCCCAAATGATAAAAATATTGCTGCAGTCATAAACGGCAGCTGTGCATCGCGTAATATCAAACATACAGACGTTGCGCATTTTGATACATATGAAGAATGTCTGAATGCAGTAGATTCGGGAGAAGCTTCTTATAGCAGAATACCTGTCGTTGTTTTGGAAGATCTGTATATGAGTGATTATTATACTAATATCATTCCTGTTATAGAGAGTCCTGAGATATATTTGTCTTTGGGGGTCAGCAGCAGTAATGATATACAGCTGTATTCTATTTTGAATAAAAGTCTGGTCAACCTGACCAATGAGCAGACTGCGCAGGTTTTATCCAATAATACCTTGATGTCTGGCAAGAAAGAAATGTCTTTCAAGGCTTTGGTTTATTCTAATCCGGTCATATTTTCTCTGATCATAATTGGGTTTATTTTACTTGTGGTAACGATTGTTTTTATGTATTTTTGGTTTAAAATGAAAAATCAGGTCATTTATTTTAAAATGAAAAAAGTAGAAAACATCAGCAAGGTGCGTTCAGAGTTCCTTTCCAGGATGTCACATGAAATAAGAACTCCTTTGAATGCAATCATCGGATTGGCTAATCTGATGCGGCTTTCCGGTGAAGGGGATCCTGTGACGCAGAAAAATATTTCCAAAATTGATTCTTCTGCTAAATTTTTATTATCGATCGTCAATGATATCCTTGATATGTCAAAAATAGAAAGCGGCAAGATCCAGATCGAAAGCAGACCTTTTTCTATGGATAATCTGCTGCGGCAGCTGAGCAATATTTTTCTGGTGATGGCGGAAGAGAGGAAAATCAAATTACAGTTTAAATGCTGTTTTACACATAAAAATTTTGTTGGAGATGAGCTGCGTTTAAAGCAGGTTCTTATTAATTTGCTCTCCAATGCCCATAAATTTACAGAAAACAATGGCGAGATAACGGTAACGGTTCTGGAAAGTGCTGCTGAAGAAGGGGTTTCTGAGCTGCGTTTCAGTGTTTGTGATACAGGCATTGGTATTCCTGAAACAGATTTGGAACGTATTTTTGGATCGTTTGAGCAGGTCTTCCGAAAAAGCCGCAGCAATCAGCAGGGAACTGGGTTGGGGCTGGCTATCAGCCGCAATTTGGTAGAATTGATGGGCGGTATTTTAAGTGTACGCAGTGAGGTTGAAAAAGGTTCTGAATTTTTCTTTACTATCAAGCTGCCTGTTTACGAAAAACAGTTTGATGAAATCCTGGAGAATAATAACGAAGTCAGACTACATAGTTATTTAGCGGGTAAAAATATTTTGTTGGCAGAAGATAATGATCTTAATGCCGAGATTGCCGTAACGATGTTGGAAATGCAGGGGGTACATGTTGAACGCGTTGTAAACGGACAGCAGGCTGTAGACAGGTTTCAGGAAACTTTACCAGGCACTTATGACCTGATTTTAATGGATCTGCAGATGCCGGTAAAGGGCGGGCTTGAAGCTGCTGCAGAGATCAGGTCTTTGAGCAGGGACGACGCACAGGAAATACCAGTTATCGCTATGACGGCCAATACGCTGCAGGAAGATCGTGAGAAAGCGCTGGCTGCGGGAATGAATGCTTTTATTCCCAAGCCGTTCGATGTGGAACAATTGTATAAAAGTATTGAAAAGTTTCTGCATTAGCTGATAGTATTTGCTGAAGTCATAACAAAAGAAACTTTTATCAAGGAGAGGTTGCTTTGCAGCAAAAAAAATTGTGTTTCTTGGCTATATTTTACCTGGTGCTTTTCTCAATGAAAACCGCGGCTGCAGCGGGTGAAGCGGAATTTTATTTAGAGCCGATGATAGTTACGGCTGCGCGTTATGACAACAGTGCAGGTAAACCAGGTTACTATAAAGTTGATGAAAAGAAGCTGGAAAACGGCAATTATGATAATGCTTTGGATGTGATTAAGCAACTGCCGGGCGTTACTTTGATGGCAAGGGGCGCCAGCGGTGGTATGAATGCCTATAGTAAGATTTTGCTGAATGGTTCTGACCGTTATTTGGTAATTATTGACGGTGTGCGTTCTAACTGGAACGGCAGCAGTTATAATGATTTTGATTTCAGCGTACTGCCGGCGGGAATGCTGGAAAGTGTAGAGGTTTTGTCGTCAGCAGCCGGAAGCGTTTACGGTAATGCTGCTAAAGGCGGTGTGATCAGGATAACTACAAAAAAAGCTGTTGAAGGTGTTAAAACCAGTATCAATCTGGAAACGGGCAGTTATGGACGTGAGCAAGAGAATATTTTACATTTAGGCAAAAGCGGTGAATGGAGCTGGTCGGTTTATGCCCGAAAAAGTATTATGGGCGATTACAGTAGTGCAAGGGAGAGTATACCTTCATACGAAAATGTTGAAAATGCTGGTATCAAATTGACCAAAGCCTGGGGTGAAACTGCTGATCTGACTTTAAGCTACAGCGTTTTCAGCGGCAGGTATAAATCAAAGATCTTCAATTATAAGAATACGGAACCTGATGAAACTAAGCCGCCAAAGTTATTTAAAAATATTTTTATGACCGATGCCCGCAAGACAGAAGATAATCTAACTCTGGAATATGAGCGTAAATTTTCGGATACAGAAAATAATATTGTGGGTATTTACAGACGCAGCAGCAATGCCGCCTATGATAGAAGTTTAAATGTTGAACGACCATGGCTGCTTGATTTACGGACGGAAGGTTTTTTTGACCGTTACAGTAAACAGTGGCACCCAAAACATACTTTGACCGGCGGTGTGGAATATTACAAGGATCAGGTCCTTGATTATCAGGATCTGGCAGCAAAATATAGTGACGGAACTGTGATCAGCAAAGCTGTTCATCTGCAGGATTCCTGGCAGCTGGCTGACAGCGTCAAAGCTGTCGGCAGTCTGCGTCAGGATTGGAATTCTTATGCAGGGAGCAAGCTTTCTCCTGCTTTGTCGTTGGAATATCAGCCCTCTGAAAAGGTATTATATACTTTGGCCTATACAGAATATTTTGCGCCGCCCAAGCAGCTGCAGATATTTTCTCCTGATTATGGTGACGAGGCGCTGAAGCCAGAAGAAGGTAGGGTTTATGAAGCGGGATTAACTTATATACCGGATGAGTCTTCGTCATTAAAAATTAATGTTTTTCATCGTGATGCAACTGATGTCATTGCAGTAGATATAAGTTTACCAAAATATCTTCGTCGATATGCCAATATTGCGCATGAGAAAGCAACAGGATTTACTGTTTCCGCATCGAAACGGTTTTCAGAAAAGTGGCGTTCTCTGGTGGCTTATACACAGACGAAAGTGGATACAGAACGTAAAAATTCAAGCCCTGTAAGTACGATGATACCTCACGGTGAACTGTTGCTTGATTTGATGTACGAATATGATAAGTATAGTGTGCTGCTGCAGGGGCGCGGAGTTTTTGATCAGGCTAACGGCCGTGGTGAAAATCGTTTTGCCAATAATAATTACTGGGTATGGAATGCTTCATTGAACTATAAACTGCAGAAAAATACCAGGCTTTATGTGAAGGTCAATAATATTTTTAATCAGTTTTATTCCAATTGGGACAATGAGAGCGGCGGATTTCTTGGATTTGATGAGTGGTATGCCGAACCTGGGCGTAACTATCAAATTGGTATAAACTACAGTTTTTAATGCTTCAGGAAAACAGCAAAAGCCATCTGTGTATTTGCAGATGGCTTTTCTGTATTGTGGAATTCTGGTGTTCAGCTCAAAGTTAAAGAAAGAGAGATGTTTAGATTAAATTTATTAAATGTTTATCTACAAGTTGCTGATCGGTATGCAAAAAAAATCAGAAGACATCCGATGCAGATGTTGATTAATTGCTGTAGTGAAGGTGACAATAGAGGTGCGCTGCTGTTACCTAAAAAAGCGAGCAGACAGAGAAATAAGAACGTTGCACTTATACAGCCACAGGTGAAAGAAAGAAGCTGCTGTCTGTTGAGCCGGTACTGGGAAACTTGTGCTGAAAGCATACCTAACCAGAAAATAATCGTCAGGGGATTGCTGAGCGTAAGCAGCCCTGCAGCGTAAAAACTGCTGATTTGTGGCAGCATAATAGTGGCAGTTGAAATCTGTGGATGAAAAACATCAGCTAAAGCAGTAACTGCAAAGTAGAGAAGCACGGCAGCACCGCAATAACGTAGTTTTTTTTGTATGCCCGGATAATTTTTCAGGCAAGTTCCTAAACCATATAATGCCAGCAGGATATAGAAAGCGTCAACCAAAACTACTGCCAGTACGGCTTTCAACGCTTCGGTTATTCCCCGGGCAATAGCTGTTTGCAGAATAAAAAGACAAACCGGACCGATTGACAGCTGTAAAATTATACCAAGGCGCAGACCGCGTATAAAAGAGTTCAGCAATTTAACTCTTCCTTTAGCGTTGCCAGAGTAATAAAGGTATTAGAACTGCTGACGCCGGTGATTTTTTTTAGCTTATTAGTAAGAAAGCTTTCCAGAGCATCGGTATCGCTGACGCTTACTTTAAGCAAATAGTCGTAAGCTCCGGCAAGATGATGACATTCAAGTACATCCGGAAGAACGGTTATCTGACTGCGGAAAGCATTGATATGCTCGGTTTTATCAATATTTACAAAAATAAAAGCTAAAAGTTTTTGCCCGGTCTGCCGGCGGTCGAGCTTGATTGTATACTTTTGAATAATCGAATTTTGTTCGAGTTTACGTATTCTTTCGGCAACAGCAGGAATTGACAGTTTTACTTTTTTACTTATCTCAGAAGCGGTGACGCGCCCATTTTCCTTTAAACAGTCTAGAATTGCAGTATCAATATTGTCCATAAAAACCTCCTTAAGTAAATAATATAGCAATTCTTTATTAAAAGT
>ERZ791704.1120-NODE-1120-length-11501-cov-1.82072_pt1 | contig 11501 bp, 8 predicted proteins | sample MGYA00510045_ERZ791704 | MGnify/ENA primary metagenome ERZ791704 (study PRJEB30046, sample SAMN00715247) | human gut metagenome | study: EMG produced TPA metagenomics assembly of the A metagenome-wide association study of gut microbiota in type 2...
CATTATCTGCCATTTTGCGTTCATTCCAAAGTTTTATGTGACGGAGGTACTGCAAAGGACAGAAAAAGTTCCTTTTTATCAAACAACCACCATTCTATTTCATCTTTTTTAACCCGGTCAGTTCTCACACTTATCTAAACGGAAAACATAGCCAACTAAAGAAATGATGTGTTTTTCACTATTAATAGGCAATAATTGCCCAAATAACAATAGATACAGTTTTATAAATACCTTTGTCTATAAATGCATTGTTTGGAAAACATGTTTTTACTCTAATAAAAATATAAATGTCGAATTCTTCTATTAAATCAAAAACGGCGCTACTCCGAAACGGGGAAACTCAAAAAGGAAATGGCTATCCGGAAGCCAATGATTATTCCGCCAGGATTCTTGAAACCATGCAGACCGGTGTGATCTTTTTCAATACCGAACAAATCATTTCCGGCATCAACAACTTGGCATGCGAGGATTTACAGATCCCCCGGGATCCTTCCGGACATAAAATAACAGACATCATTTCAATCATCCACCAAGAAAAAGATATCTTCCCGGAACTGATCGCCCGATTGAAGTCTTCGGAAACGGATATGGAGAAATTGCCAATAGACACTTTGATACGTTCTCTGGAAACGAAGGTGCAATTCTTTGCCAGTGGGTGTATCATGCAGTTGGAGACCGGACGTTATTTATTAGCATTCCGTAATACGATGGATGAAGTAACGCATGAACACCTTCTGAGCATGATTCTGGCAAGGACAAAGATCTTTCCATGGTTTTTCGACTTGAAACGTAATAAAATGTTAATCGATGCCCACTGGTTTTCTTATCTGGGTATCCCGGCAGGAGACTGTGAGATAACAATCGAGAAGTTCTTCTCCAGAGTACATCCCAACGAACGGGATATGCTTGCAGATGCTTTGCAAAAACAGTTATCAGAAAAAGAAATACCCGATTCATTCTCCTATCGGCTGCAACGGGGCGATGGAAGTTGGGAGTGGTTTTCTGAACAGTCGATGTATCTCAGCAAAACCAATGACGGTTCACCTTATCGTATTGTAGGCGTATGCCATAGCATTCAGGAGCATAAAAATACTGAGGATAAATTGCGCGCTGCACGCAATAAAGCCCAAGAAAGCGACAGACTCAAAAGTGCATTTCTGGCTAACATGAGTCACGAAATACGAACTCCCCTGAATGCAATTGTCGGTTTCTCCAATCTTATTGCAGGCGGGATTGTCGACTTGGATACAGAGGAAGCCAGAGATTACTCGGCATTAATCAGTAAAAACTGTAATTATCTGCTCACACTGGTCTCGGATGTCCTTGATCTTTCATGTATAGAGTCCGACACGATGACTTTTAAGTTTACAGTATATCCACTTACCCGACTTCTGACAGAAATCTATCAGAAATATGAAAACAGAATACCTCAGGAGGTACAGTTTAATTTGCTGCTACCCACAGATAATGTTGAAATAGAAACAGATGCTGTGCGCCTACGGCAAGTGATAGAGCACTTGTTGGATAATGCGGCAAAATTTACAGTAAAAGGGCATATAGATATCGGATATGCCCTGTCGGATCATGGTGAGAAAATATATGTATTCGTTGCCGATACCGGTTGCGGTATTCCAAGCGATCAATATAAAAAAGTATTCGAGCGCTTTTATAAAATCAATTCATTCGTACAGGGTGCCGGTTTAGGACTTTCAGTCTGCAAAACCATTGTAGAAGGTCTGGGAGGTACGATTAATGTATATTCGCAACTGAAAGAAGGTTCTCGTTTTTCCGTGATCCTACCGCTAAACAGACTCCATAAATAAAAGTTTTGCAACCATGCATAACCGATGGACCGAATGCATTTCAATCTTCCATCTCCCACCCAAAGTCTCTGCTACCCAGTCCCATCCCCCCCCCGCAGCCCGGGCTGAAGAACGCAGATATCCGGACTGATGGGCCCGGGTAGCAAGACTGACATAAAGCAACCCATAGCGGAACCTATAAAATGCAGCTTCTTTGAAGAAGTGCGTTGCTCCGGACAAAAGCACCTCTTTTCATCCATCCGGCACAGTCCGGATGTGAAGTCTGCATTTCACTTCATTCATATAAGTTACAATAACCCACTATAATGTCCATCCCAATGTACTTTCTTGAATGTTCCAGAGCTTCCGATATAAACCATCCCGGCACATCAATTCCGAATGCGTACCTTGTTCTTCCACTTTTCCATCGGATAAGACAACGATGTGGTCGGCCCCCATTATTGTCTTGAGACGATGGGCGATAACAATAACCGTTCGTCCTTTAATCAACGTATCGATAGCCTTCTGTATCTCTACTTCGTTCTCGGGATCAAGCGAAGCAGTTGCCTCGTCCAGCAGAACGATCTGTGCGTCTTTCAGCATGGCACGCGCAATGGAAAGCCGTTGTTTTTCACCACCTGATAACGTACAGCCTCCCTCTCCCACCATTGTATCGTAACCATGTGGCAGATGCATGATAAAGTCGTGACAACAGGCCTTTTTGGCCGCTGCTACAATCTCTTCATCTGTGGCATCACTTTTACCAAACCGAATATTGTTGCGTATGCTATCCTGAAATAAATAAACATCCTGAAAAACCATCGAAATACGACTCATCAATTTTTCAGGTTCAATCTCTCGTACCGGTACTCCACCAAACAGTATACGCCCTTTTGTCGGATCATAAAAACGGGCACAAAGTTTCATTACCGTACTCTTTCCACTTCCTGACGGGCCAACAAGAGCTGTCAGTGAAATGACAGAAATGCCATGTAGGACCTCTTTCTCCTGATAGCCGAATGACACATTTTCAAAGATGATATTACCGTCTTCGGGAGCTTCTTTTGTCCCTTTCATTTCGGGTTCGTTCATAAGAGAAAGAATACGTCCTCCCGAAATAGAAAAATGACGGAACTCTGTAAAATTGGTAAGAGCGGAAGTCAGCGGGTCGAATACACGGGAACCAACAACAAGGAACATAACAAACGTGAGAATCGACAACTGGCCACCTAAAAGCAGGTATGTTCCGCACAATACCATCAATGTCAATCCTGCACGCACGAGTGTAATGGCCAATAGAACAAAAGGTCCCAATAGAGCCTCCAACCGAATGCAGGCACGACGTAATTCGGCAAAAGCATCACGCAACCGAACAAAACGATCACCCAGCAGATTGTAGGCTTTCATCACCCGGATGCCTTGCAGGTATTCTTCCAGGCGGTTTCCGGCATTGACTTTTGCTTTGATCTGCCTGCCACTCAGCCTCTCCTGTACGCTCGTGCTCAACCACAAAATGCCCATCGCAAACGGAAGAGCCACGAACATGGCGACCGCCATGCGCCAATCGATCCAAAGAAGCGAAACAAAAGCCAGTACAGGCATCACCAATGCTCCCATCAGTTGAGGCAAATAATGCGAAATACCTGTTTCCGCCATTGTAAAATCGGTAATAAGCATGGATGATAAATCACCCGGATCCCGTTTACCCAGAAAACCTAACGAAAGTTTGCGTAAATGTTCTGCCAAAGAGATGCGTCCCGATGCACTCATTTCGTAAGCACCACGGAAATTGGCACGATAAGCAGCCCTTTCCGCCAGTACCATAACAGCTATATAACCTGTCATACAGCCAAATATACACCACAACCGGGTGGTATCAAGCGATTGCCCGCCTCCGTTGAAAGCACGGAATATAATACGAATCGCCTCGATAGAAAGGCAAAAAGGAACAATGTTCACCAAATTGGCAAGCATAGTGTAGCCTACAGGTTTATAAAGCCTTTCCGTACGGCCTATTGTAATATTTCTTATTGCACTCATTCTCTATTCTTTTTCTTGTTTCACATTCAATTGCCAGCGGAACGCACTCGTATAAGCATTCCACATCTTTTTATATACCCCTTCTTGAGAGGAAAGTTCTTCATGCCGTCCGCATTGTACTGCCCTTCCATCTTTCAGTACGATGATCCGGTCGGACGATACAATGGAAGAAAGGCGGTGGGCTATGATGATGACCGTCTTATCCTTAATAAGTGATTTCAAAGCCTGCTGCATCTTGTACTCGTTCTCGGGATCGGCAAAAGCCGTTGCTTCATCCAGTACAAGTATAGGAGCATTCTTCAAAATAGCCCGTGCCACACAGACTCGTTGTGCTTCACCACCGGAAAGGAAAACACCTTTATCTCCGATACGTGTTTCGTATCCGTCCGGCAACTTCTCGATAAACTCATGACATTGCGCAGCACGAGCGGCAGCAATGACCGTATCTCTCGTTGCCTTGGACGAACCTACGGCAATATTTTCATAGAGTGTATCGTAAAAAAGGAACGTATCCTGAAAGACGAACGAAACGAGATCCATTAACTGCTCCGTTGCAATATCCTTCACATTCACATTGCCGATAAGGATTTCTCCCTGCTCCACATCCCAAAACCGGGGAATCAGATTGGCGACGGTAGATTTACCACTTCCCGACGGACCGACAAAAGCGGTAATTTTACCTTGAGGGGCCGTGAAACAGAGATCGTGCAACGCTTCGGTACGAGTAGCCTGCTCCTTGTTTTCATAAGAAAACGAGACATGACGAAACTCTATATCATACGTCGCGGGAATTTTCGGACAAGCAGGTTCCGAGACCGGCTGATTTTCAAGAATACGATCAATACGCGATACACCTTCATTGATTTCCCGCGTACTGCTGCCCAGATACATCAACTTATAGACGGGTGAAGCCACGCCCGGACCGAGTATGATAAAGAAAAGCCATACAGCTGCCAGCGTAAGACTCCGGGAGTCATTTTGCATTAGTAAAATACCGACAGGGAGAATGAAGGTGACAATCGAATTGAGCAGTACGGTAAAATATGTCATACCCGATTCGTAAGTGTCGCAAACTTTCAATGCATAGGTCTTGTAAGCTTCGATTTCGGCATTGAACTGACGGAATGAGCGGACACTCTGTCCAAAGATTTTCACCACAGGCATTCCGCGCACATATTGCACGGCAGAAGCACTCATCTGCTCTTGCGCGTTGTAATAGATGCGTGTAAATTCCCGTGCCTTTTTTCCCATGAAATTGGAAAATTGCAAGAATATACTTAGTACGATCACTGCCAAACAGACACCTGCCAGCCATCCATCGAGCGAAAAGAAAATGAGGAACATCACCACTACTGTTGCCATAACGTTCACCAAATCGGGAATCGTGTGGGCTATGAAGTTCTCTATCTTTTCTACATTCTGCTCCATCGTCTTCTTGATGGCTCCCGTTGATGTCCCGTTCAGATAACCCAGCGGCAATCTCCCGATATGTTCCGTCAACCGGATACGCAGTCCGTAGAGAATACGGTATGCTGCCACATGAGATGACATCAGGGAAGCATACAGCAACAATAATCCGCCGATCAGCCCGTCAAAGGCTATCCAACCCCAACGAATCATATTGGTCTCATCGATGGACGACAGCTCCCGGCTATGGTTCAACAATTCATAGAGTATCCGGTAGATCGCCCAATAAGGTATGAGCATACACACCGCACTCCCAGCCGATAACAAGCCTGCCAATAGAAGCAGACTTTTTTTCTGTCCTGCAATCTCAAACAGACGGGACAGCCCTTCTTTCTTCTTATTTACCATGATCAACCGATTTATTTATCCTATTTTATACCCGAGCATGGAACTGAACTTGTAGCACAACTTCGTCATCCTGCCCAATATCTGCCCGAAAAAAAATCCCCAACGGGAACGGAAAAATTTCATATAATTGGCCTGCTCCAACAAATGCAATCCGGGTTCCCACAACTCCACCATATGCCCGTCATCTATCCCCGAACGTATCTGCGCCTTATGTTCCCTCAAGGAATCGGGCTTCACACCACGTCGGCTCATCATCGTTCCGCATACATCGAACCACAACTCGCCGCCTTCGAAGCGCATGGTTATGTTATGTAGAAATGTCCGTACCTGTTCCTCACGAAAATACATCAATACTCCTTCCACAACAAAGATGAAATCTCCATTGGGATGAAGGAGTCGGATCCGATCCATCCAATCGGTTTCCAACAACGATGCAGACAGGTAACAATCATTCTCCGGTTCGGGTATCAACCGACGACGTATAGCAATAACCTCCGGTAGATCCAACTCATAAAATACGGCCTTTCCGTCATTTCCGACACGCTGATAACGGGTATCGAGTCCGCAACCCACATTTACCACTACCGGGCGGGTGTGAGTGTCAATGAACCGCCGGATAGCATGATCAAAATACCAACCGCGTATCACACAACCTACTTCACTCAACTTGGCCCCATCGAACCTAGAATAATCATATTCGATGTTCTCAACCAGTTGCTCAGCCAATTTGTCACATAGAATCGGATTTTTCCGACGGTTCTCCTTGGCTCTCATGTAAAGCGGAATCAATAATGTTTCCGCCACGATGTTTTCAAATTCATGTTTTTGTTTCATTCTATACTTTTATGATGTTAGTGTCAGAGTAGCGCTGAAAAATGAACGGTATTCAAAATCGTTCACAAAAAAAGAAGAGAACCTTCGTAAAGATTCTCTTCTCAATTGTAATCCGGTAAACGGCGATTTATATTTTTGTCTTCTATTGCTCATACTCTCAGCAAAGCCCTCCAACCTTGAATTTCAAACAATATATACTCATGCACGATATACTCTATTTCCTTGCTATCGATAGCATGCTTCAACATTTCTTCAAAAAGGGTGAACATCCAGACTGCTTGCAGATGGATCATAAAATCCGATACCACCACATTGATTTCCGGATGCTTCTCTTTCATTTCGGCAAACCATGTTTTAACCATCTCCGTCGAACGGCTTGTATAGTCTTCCCTGAATGTTTCCAATGAAGAGCCTTGTGAATGGAACAATAGAATCTTCATCAGCTCACCATGCTTGTTTATCAAGGATATATATTCATCGACAGCAGACTTGAGATACTCTTCGGAACATATAAGCATGATATCTGCTCCTTTGGCTCCATGATGTTCCTGCAGCATTCGCTCCAAAGCATCCGATACAGGACGAAGTATCACACAAAACAACTCATCTTTATTCTCAAAATAGTTATAGAGATTTCCTACGCCTACATCTACAGCATCGGCTATTTCGCGCATAGAGGTCTTCAAATATCCTCTCTGCACAAATTGCTCTTTTGCGGCCGACAGAATCCGGTTGCGTATATCCGATTTGAGTGTTTGCATATGACGAACAGCGTTTTGTTTCCGGACGTAAAATTACGGTATTTCACTTTGACACACAATACCTATAAATAGTGGTTTTGGAATGACACCTTCAAACATTCGGACGACAGCAATACTCACCCTTTATATTATTTTCCCCAATACTGTGTTCCCCAATTCTACACTATTCCACATAATTTATTTCACACCACCATTCCAAACAACCAACACATTAATTTTCAATGATTTATATTTCAAGTGTTTTTTTGGCATCCCGTTTGCAATACTATTTGTACAAGAGATAACAGGTTAGAATTTTAATAATCATTTAAAAAATTACGATCATGAAAAAGGTATTAGTAGCAGTAGCATTGGTAATGGGATTAGGTAGTTCTGTAGCATTTGCACAGGAAGTTGAAAACTCTACGGCAGTAGAAACGCAGGCACAAGCTCCACAAGATGAGTTTACGAAAATTGATGCCAAAAAACTTCCGGATGCAGTTATGAATGCCTTGGCTAAATCTTATGAAGGTGCCTCAATCAAAGAAGTTTATTCGGCTGACAAAGAGACCGGTAAGATTTATAAGGTGATTCTTACAACCAAAGATTCTCAGGAAGTTACCGTACTTCTGGACAAAAAGGGCGAAGAGATAAAAGAGGCATAACGAAAACTTTGAATGCAAAGAATCAATGAAAAAATCCGGTTCGTTATGAACCGGATTTTTTCATTGGTATATGAATATAAAAGCATAACCTTGAATATAAAAGGTTTCATTTATTCTTTAAAACGAATAGGTTATTATATACAAGACAACACCCTGTAAAAATGATAGAAGCCGCTATAAGAAGCAATTCCTGCTTATATCCACCCGGATTTTCCCACAGACCGGGGAACAAATGAATACGATCAAACACCTCTACCGCTATCCAAAAAATAATGACGGTGGCAAAGCCGAACCGTAAACTCATATCCCACGAGGCATGACGCAGCAATTTGGCAAACATAAAAATCGAACCGATAAGTCCCAACATTCCCACCAATAGTGTCACCGGATGGTGATCGCCAAAGAACCGTTCATCATAACAAAACATCAGTACCAGGTAACACGTCCATAGCATAGTGATCACTTCCATAAAAGCTACAATACTTGTGTGGCGCGTCATGGCCCGGACAACAATCTCCTTTTTGTGCTTGCCGAAAAATAATTTCTGCCACCAGTTCAAGAAGTTGCATCCGTTCCGGGTACAGAACAGATAGAGTATCATCACCATAACCCAAAAACCGAAGGTAGCAGGCAGTAACAGATACTCCGGCCGACTGACGACCTCTCCTGTCACCGGATCAAGTTGTGCCTGCGTACCGAAACGGTTGGCAAAATACATAAACAGAAAGTCGACAGCTCCCATCCAATAGAACATTCCTCCGAACAATCCCAATAAAGTCTGCCGGATATGCCCTTTCACAAACACTCCCGCAATCACCATGAATAATCCGAAAGCCCCCATTCCCATTCCGGCATAAAACTGCTCCACTCCTGTGGTTCCCTCTTTCAGGACACGTGCCAGGCTATGAGTCAACGGCATAGCAGCCAGTGTCACTACTATGGACACAACCGCTTTACCCCAGTGAAGTTTCCGTATACCTGCCGTTTTTAATTTACTGCACTCATGTACCAGAGATAAACAGCAAGGATAATGAACACAGCAAGAATAATACCCATCTCCATCACGTGGTTCATCGGATCAATCCATATCTCACTGAACAGATTCATGCGTCCCAGTATCTCCACCGGTGTCCAGAACACCACCACTGTAGCAATAGCCATACGTATATTCGCTCCCCACGAGGCAATGCGTAATTGCTTGACAAAGATAAAGAACGCTCCTACCAGACATCCTAACCCCACTAACAGTGTCACCGGATGATGTTCGCCGAGAAATACATCGTCATAACAAAACATCAGCACAAGATAAGAAGTCCACAGGATCATCATCAGTTCCATAAAGGTGATGATCGACACATGGCGTGTCATGGGACGTGCCGCTATATCGGCTTTTCGTCCGCGCAATAACAAACGCTGCCACCAGTTGATGAAATTGCAGCCATTCTTCGTACTGAACAAATACATTACCATCACCATCATCCAAAAGCCAAAAGAAGCGGGCAGTATCAGATATTCAGGACGGGTCACGATTTCTCCCGTCACCGGATCCAGTTCAGGTTGTGTACCGAAACGATTGGCAAAATACATAAATAAAAATTCCACCCAACCCGTCCAAAAAAGCAGTCCTCCAAAAAAGCCCCATAGCGTCTGGCGGGTATCTCCTTGGGCAAACACGCCTATAATTACCATGACCATCCCCACCGCTCCCATAGCAAAAGCAGAATAATGCAACACGGTCTCATTCATGACATGTTCCATGATAATCATCAGTGCATGCCCCAAAGGCATAGTAAACAGTACCATCAGGAAAGAAGCTATTGCTTTCCACCAATAGCGTTTAGAACCGGCAGATGGCATCAGGTTCATTTCTGTCGTCTTTACATCGGTTATTTGTTCCATATTTCATTAGTTTACTTTAATATACTTAATTATACAACATGGCGCCACTGACAGGACGGCATGCAACTATTTCTATCACATTACTTCTTCTCATGGTTGCAGTTCGTCACAGTAATAACTTAGACGTCCGCCTTCATCACCTATCTCCACATTCGCATCATACCAACTGATGATCTGAATCTTGAAGTAATGTTTGCCATCAGCAGTACGTACCACATAAGTATGATATGAGGGAGTATATACAGGAGGCGGGCCGGCAAAACTCATGGCTTGAGCCAGTACGGGATTAGCGTTGGTTGTAGTCTTCTGCGGTCCGTTATTCGGATCAAACCATGGATTACTGTTGAAGTCCAGACCATTTTCTATCAGATAGTGATTCCAGTCATTCTGAGACATAGTGACATACACCTCTTGATTGTCTTCCACCCATTTCAGATCGGAGGGTAATTGAGCCACACTTGTCCAATTTTCGTAGTTCCCATAGCCCAAATCGGCAGCTCCTCCCCGACCGATCCCACTCGTACCGGAATTGGTACGCATCACGTAACCGCAAAAAGCCAGATCCCAGTCTGTGCGATTCATCTGCCCACCTTCCTTGATATCCCGGTTTACCCCCAGTGCATTGAAAATCTCTCCCGTACGCAGGTTGAAGTAAATCCAGTCATTTGTCACTCCGGTGGTATAGCCCGACTTGCGGGGTAAAGTTTTCCCATCGAAGGGTTGTATATCACTGTAGTCCACGCAGGCAGACAGTAGAAGACAGCCTGCACAAAAGCAGAGGGTTTTGAATAATCCTGTATGTTTCATTTCTTTTTCTTTAAAGAGTTTATCACATCATCCAGCATGAACTCTACCTGTACCCATCCACGTGCTCCGGCTGTGGCAGGCACATTGAACATGGTGATCCCTGAGCCAAGTGTTTTAGGTATATAGTTGAAGAGATTGTCCATTCCCAACGTCAATTTCACCTTATTCCAAAAAGTCTGCGAAACGGATAAATTACAAAGTACATATTGTGGCAGGTCGCACCGAAAATAGGCATCATAGCTTTTATTCTCCTCCTTTACAAACACCCGGTCCTGTACATCAAACTTTTTCCCTCCCATATAAGAGGCACTGAACACAGCGTTCAATCGATAATTTTTCTTCATGTATTTGTAATCCATGCTTGCCGTAGCCGCATGGGGCGAGGTGGTATTCACCTGTATGCCTTTATTCTTACTTACATCTACAAAACTGTAAGTTCCATTCAGCGTCAGACAGTCCAGCACACTCCATCGTGCCAGCACTTCCAGTCCCAGCAGGCGTTGTTGGCTCAGGTTGGTATACTCAAAGTTGTACTGCATATCGTAAATACGCCATACACCTTCAATCTTATCACGAAAATAGTTACCGTATGCTGTTCCGGAAACAAACAAACGGTCGTTACTGTACTCCGCTCCGAGCGAAAAATAATTGTTTTTCTCCGGTCGCATATTTTCATTACCGCGGATCATGAACATTCCCAGATGATCCCAGTTGAAGAACAACTCCTTGATACTCGGTGAGCGATAACCCATCGAATAGTTGGCACGAAGACTCCAATGCTTATCAGGCGAATATTTGGCTGCCACTTTGGGCATTCCCATGAAACCAAATGCTTTCGAGAAGTTAGTACGGATACCAACAGATATCATCCACCGAGGATTGATGGTCCATTCATCTTG
>ERZ791704.1150-NODE-1150-length-11178-cov-135.051_pt1 | contig 11178 bp, 6 predicted proteins | sample MGYA00510045_ERZ791704 | MGnify/ENA primary metagenome ERZ791704 (study PRJEB30046, sample SAMN00715247) | human gut metagenome | study: EMG produced TPA metagenomics assembly of the A metagenome-wide association study of gut microbiota in type 2...
CGTAGTGAGTTGTTAAAGCCCCTTTTGTTTATTGCCGAATTTTGTCGCAGAAACATAGAGCAAGCCGAGTGTAGAGCGTCAAACTTGCTTGAACGGTATGCCGAGGCGCAGCCTATGTTCATGAAAATAAACAAAAATAAAGGACTGAATATGAAAGTGATAACGATGGAAAGTTCTGCCTTCCGGTCATTGACGGAACAGATAGCGGAGATTGCGGCACACGTCCGTGCCGCCTCCGGCGACAAGAAAGCGGCATCGCCCGACAGGTTGCTCACCACACGCGAGGCGGCGCACCTGCTTAACGTGAGTACCCGCACCCTCCAGCGTATGCGCAGCGAGCAACGCATCGGTTATGTCGTGCTTCGCGGTAAATGCCGCTACCGGCAGTCGGAAATAGACCGCCTGCTTGAAGCGTGTGCCGTCAACGAGGACGCGGCGACACCGCAGGAATTGAAACGCAACCACACGCTGCGCACTGGCGGCAAACCAAAAGGAAGGAGGACATAGGTCATGGAACTGCTCACACGAAACAACTTCGAGGGCTGGATGCAGAAGCTGATGGAACGGCTCGACCGTCAGGACGAACTGCTGCTGGCGATGAAGGCTGAGGGGAAACAGCCTACTATCACGGAAAGCATCCGCCTTTTCGACAATCAGGATTTGTGCATGCTGCTCCAGATAAGCAAGCGCACACTGCAACGCTACCGCAGTGTCGGCGCATTGCCCTACAAGACACTGGGCAAGAAAACCTATTACAGCGAGGAGGATGTGCTGACATTCCTTTCCAACCATATCAAGGACTTCAAAAAAGAAGATATAGCCTTCTACAAGGCTCGTATCCATAATTTCTTTCATAAATAACCCATTAAAACATTTTTCAGATGGCAAAGAAAAAAGACGAAAAGGACGTGCTGGTAGTCCGTGACGAGAAGACAGGCGAGATCAGCGTGGTAGCCGGGCTGAACGCGGACGGCACACCCAAGCGCACCCCCGCAAAAGCGGAGAACGCGCAGAGTTTCCTGCAATTCGACCGACATGGCGACGTGCTGGACAACTTCTTCAAGAACTTCTTCCGGCAGTGCAAGGAACCCAGCCGCTTCGGTTTCTACCGCATCGCGGCAGACCAAGTGGATTCCATGCTTGGCGTGATGAAAGACCTGCTTCAGCATCCGTACCAGAACAAACAAATCCTTGCACCGCACAAAATCGACACCTTCCCTTATCAACAGCAGGTGCAGGAAGAGATGGCGGCACAAAAGACAGAGAAACAAGAACCTCAAAAACAGGAAAACATGGAACAACAGAAAGAACAGCAGGAAAGCCCGCAACAGACGCAGGGCAGACAGGGCTACCAACCCATCAACGAGAGCAAAATCAACTGGCAGGAGCTGGAGGACAGATGGGGCGTGAAGCGTGACGACCTTGAAAAGTCCGGAGACCTTACGAAGATGCTCCACTACGGCAAGTCCGACTTGGTAAAGGTCAAGCCCACCTTCGGCGGCGAATCATTCGAGCTGGACGCCCGCCTCTCCTTCAAGAAGGACGGCGAGGGAAATGTCAGCCTCGTGCCGCACTTCATCCGCAAGGAGCAGAAGTTAGATGAGTACAAGGAACACAAATTCTCCGACAATGACCGGAAGAACCTCCGCGAAACGGGCAATCTCGGTAGGGTCGTGGACATTGTGGACAGGGAAACGGGCGAGATCATCCCCTCCTACATCAGCATCGACCGCAAGACGAATGAAATCACGGACATTCCGGCAAACAAGGTGCGCATCCCGGAGCGCATCGGCAAGACGGAAATCACCAAACAGGAGCAGGACATGCTCCGCGCCGGACTGCCCGTGCGCGACAAGCTCATCGAGCGCAACGACGGCAGGAAGTTCGTCACCACCCTTCAAGTGAACGTGGAGCAGCGCGGCGTGGAGTTCGTGCCGGGAACCGGAAGGTCGCCCCGTACCGCACAGACGCAGGAAGCCAAAGGTGACACCTCGAAAAGTCAGGCGCAAGGCGGGGAAAATGCCGCACAGACCAAGAAGGAGCAACGCCGCAACACGTGGATGAACGAGGACGGCAGCATCCGCCCCATCAGCAAATGGAGCGGCGTGAACTTCACCGAACAGCAGAAAGCCGACTATGTGGCGGGCAAGGCCGTGAAGCTGGAGAACGTGACCGACAAGCAGGGCTTCCATGCCACGATGTATATCAAGTTCAACCCGGAGAAGGGACGCCCGTACCGCTACGACACGAACCCTGACAATGCACAGCAGGTTGCTCCGTCCAACGAGAGCCGCACGCAGGTGGCGGTGAACAACGATGGCAAGACCAACGAGGCTACAAAGAATCTGAGAGAGCCGTTGCAGAAAGGTCAGACCAACCCGAAGGACGCCCGCCAGCAACAGCAGCAGGAGAAGCCGCAGAAGAAAACGGGCAAGGGCATGAAAATGTAATCCCGTGTCCGCCACTGAATCCAAAATAAAATCCAAAGTATCAACAAAAAAGAAGAAGACATGAAGACAATCATTGCAGAAAAGCCCTCCGTGGCACGTGAAATCGCCCGCATCGTGGGCGCGACAAAAAGAGAGGAAGGATATTTCGAAGGAGGCGGCTATGCCGTGACATGGGCATTCGGACACCTCGTTCAGCTTGCCATGCCCGACGGCTACGGCGTGCGCGGATTTGTCCGTGACAACCTCCCGATTATTCCCGACACATTCACGCTCGTCCCCCGTCAGGTCAGGACGGAGAAAGGTTACAAGCCCGACAGCGGCGTGGTGTCGCAGATAAAAGTCATCAAAAGACTGTTCGACACAAGCGAACATATCATCGTGGCGACCGATGCCGGACGCGAGGGAGAGCTTATCTTCCGCTACCTCTACCACTATACGGGTTGCACCACTCCTTTCGTGCGCCTGTGGATCAGCTCTCTCACCGACAAAGCTATCCGCGAGGGACTGCGGAAACTCGAAGACGGCAGCAAATACGACAACCTCTACCTCGCCGCCAAAGCGCGGAGCGAATCCGACTGGCTCGTGGGCATCAACGGCACTCAGGCGTTATCCATAGCCGCCGGACATGGCACGTATTCGGTGGGGCGTGTGCAGACACCCACGCTGGCGATGGTGTGTGAACGCTATTGGGAGAACCGCCGTTTTACGTCCGAAGCATTCTGGCAGCTCCATATCGCAACAGACGGTTGCGACGGCGAGGTCGTGAAACTCTCATCCTCCGAGAAATGGAAGTCGAAAGAACCGGCAACGGAGCTATATAATAAGGTAAAGGCGGCAGGCAGCGCAACGGTAACGAAAGCAGAGCGTAAGGAGAAGACGGAGGAAACTCCCTTGCTGTACGACCTGACCACGCTCCAAAAAGAAGCCAACGCCAAGCACGGCTTCACGGCGGAACAGACGCTTGAAATCGCGCAGAAACTCTACGAAAAGAAGTTGATAACCTATCCGAGAACGGGAAGCCGCTACATCCCCGAAGACGTGTTTGCCGAAATTCCCAAACTGCTCGCTTTCATCGGCACACAGCCCGAATGGAAAGACAAGGTGCGGGCAAAAGCCGCCCCGACACGCCGCAGCGTGGACGACGGCAAGGTGACAGACCACCATGCCCTGCTCGTCACGGGAGAGAAACCGCTCTTCCTCTCCAAAGAGGACAGCACCATTTATCAGATGATTGCCGGACGAATGATAGAGGCATTCTCCGAAAAATGCGTCAAGGACGTGACTGCTGTCACGGCAGAATGTGCCGGAGTGGAGTTCACCGTGAAAGGCAGTGTCGTGAAGCAAGCCGGATGGCGTGCCGTCTATGGCGAGGAAAAGGAGGAAACTACCATCCCCGGCTGGCAGGATGGCGACACGCTCACGCTGAAAGCCACCTCCATCACCGAAGGAAAGACCAAACCCAAGCCGCTGCATACCGAAGCCACCCTGCTCTCGGCAATGGAAACGGCGGGCAAGGAAATTGAGGACGACGCACTGCGGCAGGCGATGAAGGACTGTGGCATCGGTACTCCCGCCACACGCGCCTCCATCATCGAAACGCTTTTCAAGCGCGGTTACATGGAACGCTGCAAGAAGTCGCTTGTTCCCACCGAAAAAGGACTTGCCCTCAATTCCGTCGTCAAGACGATGCGCATCGCCGATGTTGCCATGACGGGCGAATGGGAAAAGGAGCTGGCGCGTATCGAGCGCGGGGAACTGTCCGACGACACCTTCCGCAAGGAGATAGAGGCGTACACACGTGAGATAACCTCCGAACTGATCTCGTGCGACAAGCTCTTCGGCAGCCGTGACTCCGGCTGCGCGTGTCCCAAGTGTGGCACGGGCAGGATGCGGTTCTACGGCAAGGTGGTACGCTGCGACAACACGGAGTGCGGGCTTCTCGTGTTCCGGCTGAAAGCGGGACGCACCCTGTCCGACGATGAAATAAAAGACCTGCTCACTGACGGGCACACCAAGCTGCTCAAAGGCTTCAAGAGCAAGCAGGGCAAGAACTTCGATGCCATAGTCGCCTTTGACGGGGAATATAACACGACGTTCGTGTTCCCGGAAAAGAAATGCAAGTCTTCCTATCCGAAAAAAAGGAAATAATCACTAACTTTTGATAAGTTAGGCTGCATCTCAACAATAGAAACAAACAAGTTTTTTTCGTATTGTCTTCGATTTGCACTAACTTTGCCACTTGTTCAGAGTAATGAATTGTTCTTCGATACCGGATTACACTCATACTTTGGATTTAGTGGTGGCACTCGGAGGGATACCGAGTGCCTTTTTCTTCCTTTTTCCAACCGATTATCCCGTTAATTATCAATCCGCTAAATCCAAAGTAATGAACAACAAGAAGAAAAACGAGGGTCAGACCGACTTTTCCTATTACGGTCTGTACCTGCTGGACTACCTCCGCACGAACAAGTTTGAACAGGCGACTGACACCGCTTTCATACGGGAACGGGCCGACCGTGCCGCCGAAACGTATGAAAAGGCGCGGCTCGAAGGCTATCCCGCCGATGGCGCGCAAGAGCAGGCGATGGACACGCTGCTGCGCGGGCTGCGCTATTCCCGGTACGCCATTCTCCGTGAAGTCGTGGAGAGCGAGTTTTTCGACGAAGTGCCGGAAGAGAAACAAGAAGCCTTTATTCTGAAACTCATGCCGCTTGTCGGCAACGTGTTCTCCGTCTATGACCTTTCGGACGACAACTTCGCCCTGTCTTCCGATTACGACCTGCTCTACACGGAGCTGACGGGGGCAACCGTCCTTTACTTAGACGAATATGGCGTTTAACCGCAAACAGAAACTGCGGGACAACATCGAGGCGATACGGACGGCATTCATCCTTGACAGGGAAAATAGGACAGCGACAACCGAAGAGCGTGCCATACTTCAAAGGTACTGCGGTTTCGGCGGTCTGAAATGTATCCTCAACCCTGCAAAGGAACTGACGGATGCCGTCCGGTGGGCGAAATCCGACCTCGAACTGTTCGCCCCGACGGTGGAGCTGCACAGGCTTATCCGTGAGAACAGCAAGGACGAAACAGAGTACAAGCGGTTTGTGGATTCGCTGAAAGCGTCCGTGCTGACCGCTTTCTACACCCCCAAAGAGATAACCGACACCATCGCGGACGTGCTGGCAGATTACAGCGTCCGCCCCGCCCGTATGCTCGAACCGTCGGCAGGTGTCGGCGTGTTCGTGGATTCCATGCTGCGGCACAGCCCCAATGCGGATGTGATGGCTTTCGAGAAGGATCTGCTCACGGGTACAATCTTGAGGCATCTCTATCCCGACCAGAAAATGCGCACCTGCGGTTTTGAGAAAATCGAAAGACCGTTCAACAATTATTTCGACTTGGCGGTGTCCAACATTCCGTTCGGTGACATTGCCGTGTTCGACGCGGAGTTTCAGCGGAGCGACTCTTTCGGCAGACGCTCCGCCCAGAAAACCATCCACAACTATTTCTTTCTCAAAGGACTGGATGCCGTGCGTGACGGCGGTATCGTGGCGTTCATCACCTCGCAAGGGGTATTGAACAGCACCAAGACCTCCGTGCGTAACGAGCTGTTCAGTAAGGCTGATCTGGTATCCGCGATACGCCTGCCCAACAACCTGTTCACGGACAACGCGGGGACAGAAGTGGGCAGTGACCTGATTGTCCTGCAAAAGAACCTCAGCAAGAAGGAAATGTCGCAGGACGAGCGGCTGATGACCGTGATACAGACGGACACGAAAACCGACCTGACCGACAACGCCTATTTCATCCACCACCCGGAACGCATCGTGCATACGACGGCGAAACTTGACACCGACCCATACGGGAAGCCCGCTATGGTCTATCTGCACGAGGGCAAGGCAGCAGGCATCGCCGGGGATTTGCACCGTATGCTCGACGAGGATTTCCATTACAGGCTCGCCATGCGTCTGTATTCGGGTTCAATCCGGCAGTCGGGAACGGAAGAAAAAGTTACCGTTCAAAAGGAGGTGGAGCGTACTGCCATAAAGATGGAAACAACATCTTCGATGCAGGCGGTGGAAACTCCGACGGAGAAACCGCAACCCACAGAGGAAAAGCCGGAGATAGAGCCACGTCCGAAATATTCTGACGGTGTGCAGCTATCCTTGCTCGATCTCTGGGGGATGACGGAAGAAGTCAGCCAACAACCGAAAACCGCCAAAAAGAAAAAGGAGGCGAAAAAGGAAAGCTCGGCAAGGCGCGTTCTACCCAAGCCACAGGTGCATGTCACACAAAATGTTACGGCTGTGCCGACGGCTACCACCCCTAAGACTGTAACAGAGAACAAGGAGGCTAAAACGGAGAACACCGCCAAGCCTGCCGACCCGGACGACATCTATGCCACGTTGGACTGGGATACCAATCCTCCCATCAACGGCTTCTACGAGATGATGATGGATTTGACGCCGGAACGCAGGAAGGAACTTCGGGAACTGGCAAGGCAGCATAACGAGAAACAAGCGGCGGCGGAAAAGATGGAAGTGAAAGCCGTGCCGGACACTCCCCGTGAGCAACCACGGCAGGAGGAAACACAGCCGGAAGCAGTCACCGCACCTGCCGTTACAGATACCCCACCGGAAGCGGTGGCGACCTCCCTTTTCCCCGACATCGAAGCGGAGAAGCCGAAGGAAGAAGTCGTGGACCTTTCGCCGCGTGCCTACCACCGCACGCCGGAGATGCACCTGCGCGAAGGGTCGCTGGTGGCTGACCGGGGGCGTCATAACATCGGCTACCTGAAAGACATCACGCCATACGGGGCGACATTCCAGCCGCTCGACCTGAAAGGATACCAGAAGGAAAAGGCGTTGTTGTATGTGTCGCTGCGTGACGCCTACGAGCGTCTGTACCGTTATGAATCGCTCCGGCGCGAGGCAAATGTTCCGTGGCGAGAGCATCTGAATACCTGTTACGATGAGTTTGTCATGCGCTACGGCAACCTCAACGCCAAGCAGAACGTGAAGTTAGTGATGATGGACGCGGGCGGGCGTGACATCCTTTCGCTGGAACGGGCGGAGAACGGGAAGTTTGTCAAGGCGGACATCTTCGAGCGTCCCGTTTCCTTCTCCGTGGAGAGCCATGCCAACGTCGGCTCACCCGAAGAAGCACTGTCCGCGTCGCTCAACAAGTTCGGCACTGTCGATCTCGACTATATGCGGGAGATAACCGACAGTACGGCGGAGGATTTGCTCACAGCCCTGCAAGGGCGCATCTATTACAATCCGCTCGTAACCGGTTACGAGATTAAGGACCGCTTTATTGCCGGAAACGTGATAGAGAAAGCGGAACGCATAGAGGCTTGGATGGGCGAAAACCCCGAAAGTGAACGTATGCCGGAGGTGAAGCAGGCGTTGGAGGCTCTGAAAGATGCCGAACCGCCGCGCATCGCTTTTGAAGACCTTGATTTCAATTTCGGGGAACGCTGGATTCCGACGGGTGTCTATGCCGCCTACATGAGCCGGCTGTTCGACACGGAGGTGAAAATCGCCTATTCCGCAAGCATGGACGAGTTTTCGGTGGTGTGCGGCTACCGCACCATGAAAATCACGGACGAGTTTCTGGTGAAGGGGTATTACCGGAACTATGACGGTATGCACCTCCTAAAACACGCCCTGCACAACACCTGCCCTGACATGATGAAGTCCATCGGCAAGGACGAGCATGGCAACGACATCAAGATGCGCGACAGCGAGGGAATACAACTCGCCAACGCCAAGATTGACGAGATACGAAACGGCTTCTCCGAATGGCTCGAAGAGCAGTCGCCACAGTTCAAGGAGCGGCTGACGACGATGTATAACCGCAAGTTCAACTGTTTCGTGCGCCCGAAGTATGACGGCTCGCATCAGACTTTTCCCGACCTCAATCTGAAAGGGCTGGCAAGCCGGGGCATCAGGAGCGTCTATCCCTCGCAGATGGATTGCGTCTGGATGCTGAAACAGAACGGCGGCGGAATTTGTGACCACGAGGTTGGAACCGGCAAGACGCTGATAATGTGCATCGCCGCGCATGAAATGAAGCGTCTGAACTTGGCGCACAAGCCGATGATTATCGGGCTGAAAGCCAATGTTGCGGAGATTGCCGCCACCTATCAAGCGGCATATCCCAACGCGAGGATTCTGTACGCTTCGGAGAAAGACTTTTCGACCGCCAACCGCGTGCGTTTCTTCAACAACATCAAGAACAACGACTACGATTGTGTCATTATGTCGCACGACCAGTTCGGCAAGATACCGCAGTCGCCGGAGTTGCAGCAGCGCATCCTGCAAGCGGAGCTTGACACGGTGGAGGAAAACCTCGAAGTGCTGCGCCAGCAGGGAAAGAACGTATCGCGGGCGATGCTGAAAGGTCTGGAGAAGCGCAAGCATAACCTTGAAGCGAAATTGGAGAAGGTGGAACACGCCATAAAGTCACGCACGGACGACGTGGTGGACTTCAAGCAGATGGGCATCGACCACATTTTCATTGATGAATCGCACCAGTTCAAGAATCTGACTTTCAACACGCGCCACGACCGTGTGGCGGGATTGGGAAACAGCGAGGGAAGCCAGAAGGCACTTAACATGCTCTTTGCCATACGCACCATACAGGAGCGCACAGGAAAAGACTTGGGTGCGACCTTCCTCTCCGGCACGACTATCAGCAACTCACTGACTGAATTGTACCTGCTGTTCAAGTACCTGCGCCCGAAGGAGCTGGAACGGCAGGACATAAGGTGTTTCGACGCTTGGGCGGCGATATTTGCCAAGAAGACGACGGATTTTGAATTTAACGTGACGAACAATGTGGTCCAGAAGGAGCGTTTCCGCTACTTCATCAAAGTGCCGGAGCTTGCCGCCTTCTATAATGAAATCACGGACTACCGCACGGCGGAGGATGTGGGCGTTGACCGTCCTGCCAAGAACGAGATACTGCACCATATACCGCCCACGCCGGAACAGGAGGACTTCATACAGAAACTGATGCAGTTCGCCAAGACGGGCGATGCCACCTTGTTGGGCAGGCTGCCGCTTTCGGAAACGGAAGAAAAGGCGAAGATGCTCATCGCCACGGACTATGCCCGGAAAATGGCACTCGACATGCGCATGATAGACCCGAATTACGAAGATCATCCCGACAACAAAGCGAGTCACTGTGCCAAGATGATCGCGGAGTATTATCAAAAATACGACGCCCAGAAAGGCACGCAGTTCGTTTTCTCTGATTTGGGGACATACCAGCCGGGCGACGGGTGGAACGTCTATTCGGAAATCAAGCGCAAACTGACGGAGGACTACGGTATACCGCCAAGCGAGGTGCGCTTCATTCAGGAGTGCAAGACCGACAAGGCGCGGAAGGCGGTGATAGACGCCATGAACGCCGGGACGGTGCGTGTGCTGTTCGGCTCTACCTCTATGCTCGGAACGGGTGTGAACGCCCAGAAACGGTGTGTGGCTATCCATCATCTCGATACGCCGTGGCGACCGTCCGACTTGCAACAGCGTGACGGACGCGGAGTTAGGGCAGGTAATGAGATTGCCAAACATTTCGCCGGGAACAACGTGGATGTAATCATCTACGCGGTGGAGAAGTCACTGGACAGCTACAAGTTCAACCTCCTGCACTGCAAGCAGACTTTCATAAGCCAGCTCAAAAGCGGTGCGATGGGTGCGCGTACCATCGACGAGGGGGCAATGGACGAAAAATCGGGCATGAATTTCTCGGAATACATGGCGTTGCTCTCCGGCAATACCGACCTGTTGGACAAGGCGAAACTGGAAAAGCGGATCGCATCGCTCGAAGGGGAACGCAAGTCGTTCAACAAGGGCAAGCGTGATTCGGAGTTCAAGCTGGAGTCAAAGACCGGCGAGTTGCGCAACAACACGGCTTTCATAGATGCCATGACGGAGGACTGGAACCGCTTCCTGTCGGTGGTGCAGACCGACAAGGAGGGCAACCGCCTTAATATAATAAAGGTGGACGGAGTGGATTCCGCCGATGAGAAGGTCATCGGAAAGCGTTTGCAGGAGATAGCCAAGAATGCCACGACCGGAGGGTTGTACACGCAGGTCGGTGAACTTTACGGTTTTCCGATAAAGGTGGTGAGCGAAAGGATACTCAAAGAGGGATTGGAGTTCACCGACAACCGCTTCGTGGTCGAGGGGAACTACAAGTACACCTACAACAACGGGCATCTGGCGCTGGCTGACCCGTTGGCCGCCGCCCGCAACTTCCTCAACGCGATTGAGAGAATCCCCTCCATCATCGACCAGTATAAAGCGAAGAATGAGGTCTTGGAACGTGAGATACCGCAGTTGCAGGAGATAGCAGGCAAGGTGTGGAAGAAGGAGGAAGAACTGAAACAGTTGAAGTCCGAACTTGCCGCCCTTGACCGCAAGATACAGCTGGAACTTGCGCCGCCTACACCCGAAATCACCGAAAAGGAGCATGAAGGGCAACAGGTCAAACCGGAAGCGAAAGGTGTGCGAAACGGTATCAGGCAATATCCCGAAGATACATCACCGCAAATACGCAATCCATCGGAAAGTATTATCGCCAATCACACCATAACTGGGCATCCGGGGCTGTATGCCAAGGAGGAAACCCGGTCCAAAGGATTGAAAATATAACCTTAGGAATTTTATCTGAAGTATTAATAAGGGCTATCCCAAAAGGTCTAAAAGTAAAT
>ERZ791704.1152-NODE-1152-length-11156-cov-3.39024_pt1 | contig 11156 bp, 7 predicted proteins | sample MGYA00510045_ERZ791704 | MGnify/ENA primary metagenome ERZ791704 (study PRJEB30046, sample SAMN00715247) | human gut metagenome | study: EMG produced TPA metagenomics assembly of the A metagenome-wide association study of gut microbiota in type 2...
AACAAATTAATGACATGTTTACAGAATTTTATAATGAATTTGATTCAATTCCATTTTGTGAGCTAAATCTGAGTGATGCTAAAAGAACATTTGATGGATATAACTTTATAGTAAAGGGTGATCTTTTTGAGAATATAATAGGTCCTTTTAGATATATTCAGCCACTATCATTTTCCTATATGAGCAAAGGAAAATTCTCCTATGGGGTTGAGAAAAGTAATATACCTGTAATGGGAGATATTACACAGTTTGGTATATTAATAAATAATATTGGATATTATATAAAATATGATCCTTTTTCATATAAGAGTGGTAACAAAAGTATGGGAGGATTTCATCGTTATATTCCAAAAGAAATAATGTGCTCTTGGTTATATGTAAGTCAAGGATGGGAAATTGCAGAAGATACAATACATAATATATATAAAAGTAATTTACCTTCATTATTATTAATGCCCATTCATTCAATTATAGAAGGTTTTGAAGATAGTCATGGCGTTGCACTTCCTGAATATACAGCTTTTCTAGAACATAAATTTCATCATGCTTTTAGACAAAGCTATGATGATAAATTTAATGATGAAAAATATTTTGAATTAAGATGTTTGCTTGATACCCGTTCCAATGATGATGGGAGTAAAACAGGATATCAATTATTTGTGTCTTCTCATAATGATGAACGTAATGTTTATGTGATACCTAGAGCAGATGTGATGGGTATTAAAAAGTTGACGAATCCAGCAGAGGCAATAGATCATTATGCTGCTCATTTATTCTCACGTGCTGAGGGTGAGTTTGATTTTATGCAATATGCAGAAGATTTTTAATTAATACAATAAATTAAAGTGCGGTCTTTTTTAAAAGAGTTTTAAAACCTCTCAAAAACTAACCGCACTTTTTGTATTTTCAACGGCTTATGTTAAGTAAGTTTTATAATTTTACATCTAATTTGGCGTAAGCACGCTCTACTTTTTCCAATGCTTTTTCTACGGAAATATCACGAGCGAGTAAGACACCTAAACGGCGATGGCCATTGACTTCGCCTTTGCCGAAAATGCGAATATTGGTGTGGGGTTCAGCCAATACTTCGGCGATATTGCCAAATTGCACGTTTTTCGATTGGCCTTCTACCACAATGGCTTTGGAAGCGGATGGGCTAATTAAGGTTATTTCTGGGATAGGTAAGCCTAAAATTGCACGGGCGTGTAAAGCGAACTCGGATAATTCTTGAGAAATTAGCGTGACCATGCCGGTATCATGTGGGCGAGGGGAGACTTCATTGAAGATAACCTCATCACCACATACAAACATTTCCACCCCGAAAATGCCACGACCACCTAATGCAGTGGTAATTTTTTCTGCGACCTCTTGTGCTTTTTTCAACGCTGCATCAGACATGGCTTGTGGCTGCCAAGATTCACGATAGTCACCATCTTCTTGACGATGGCCGATTGGCGCTAAGAAGCTAGTGCCATTAATGTGGCGAACGGTGAGCAAGGTGATTTCATAATCGAATTTAACAAACCCTTCTACAATCACGCGTCCTGCGCCTGCGCGACCACCTTGTTGAGCGTAATCCCAGGCTTTTTGTAAGTCGTCTTTGGATTTCAAAATGCTTTGACCGTGACCAGAAGAAGACATAATCGGTTTTACCACGCAAGGAATACCGATTTTTTCAACCGCACTTTGGAAGTCAGCAAAGTTATCGACAAATTGATAAGGTGAGGTTGGTAAGCCAAGCTCTTCGGCGGCTAAACGGCGAATGCCTTCGCGATTCATCGTCAGCTTGGTGGCTTTGGCGGTAGGAACAACATTAAAACCCGCTTTTTCTAATTCAATCAGCGTATCAGTCGCGATGGCTTCCACTTCCGGCACAATGTAATCTGGGCGCTCTTTTTCCACTAAGGCTTTGAGGGCTACACCATCTAGCATGGAAATCGTATAAGCACGATGTGCCACTTGTTGTGCTGGGGCGTTTTCATAACGATCGACGGCAATCACTTCCACGCCTAAACGTTGTAATTCAATCACCACCTCTTTGCCCAGTTCACCAGAGCCAAGCATCATCACTTTGATAGCATTCGGGGTTAATGCTGTACCTAAGGTTGTCATGTTGTGTCCTTATTTTAAGAAAGATTCATCAAGTGCTAAATCGTCATTTTTATTAATCCCCACACCGCGAGCAATCACATTTTTAGCAATATCATGTGCTTCTTCTAAAGAATGCTCGGTGTAAGTCCCACATTGGTATTCGTTTAATTCAGGAATTTGGTTTTGGTCTTGCACGGTTAAAATATCTTTCATAGAAGCCAACCATGCATCAGCCACTTGTTGCTCATTTGGTGTGCCGATTAATGACATGTAAAAACCTGTACGACAGCCCATTGGGGAAATATCGATGATTTCTACATTGTCATTGTTTAAATGGTCACGCATGAAGCCCGCAAATAAATGCTCAAGGGTGTGAATCCCTTTTGGTGGGAGAATTTCTTTGTTTGGAATGCAAAAACGAAGATCAAAAACAGTGATGTCATCGCCCTTTGGGGTACGCATCGTTTTGGCAACACGCACGGCTGGTGCGTTCATACGGGTGTGATCTACTTTAAAACTGTCGAGTAATGGCATATTTATTTCCTTGAAAATCAGTGATTTGTAAATTAATTGCAAGTTTTTGTAAATTTTTTTACATTTTTTTACAATTTCTTTGAACTTTTCTTTTTAGCGTCGGTCTTATAGAACAAGCAACTTGCAGTTGTTTTAATAAAATTGGTTCCTTAGGTTATTTGCCCCTTACTCGATAAGGGGCGTTTTTTTATCTGTTGAATATTAACTCGTCTTTATTCTAGCCCACAACCAGGTTATGCACAAAGGCTATTCACAGCTATGACACGAAAGGCAAACTGAAAAAGAGCAAGGCAATATAACGCAGTCCTTTTCCAATCGTCATAAAAATCAAACAACTTAGCCAATTCAATCTAAGCCAACCGGCTACCGCACAAAACACATCCCCGATAATAGGCAACCAGCTCAATAATAAAGTGATGGCGCCATAGCGTTGTATTTTGTTTATTGCCCATAAAGTGCGGTCATTTTTGCTGTCGATTTTCGGAAACCATCGACCAATCCAATAAGTGGTGAGGCTGCCTAGTGTATTGCCTGCGGTTGCCATAAAAACAAGCCAAAAAATATCCGCACTTAATAATGATCCGACCAATACTTTTGGCGCAGCCAGGGAGACAAACACAATTTCTGAATTACCCGGCAAAATGGTGGCACTTAAGAAAGCGCTGAAAAACATCAGCCACAAGCCATGGGTTTGCCAAAAATCAGCCCAAAAACTGAAAGAGAAAATGTCCCACATTAGGCTCTAATAATCTCGCGCGTTCTGACATCAAACACATCCATTCCTGCACTTAATCCTGCTTTTACACCAAGATCGGCATCTTCAAAGACGATACAACGTGATGGTTCGGCTTTTGCCAGTTCTGCGCAGCGTAAAAAGGTTTCTGGATGCGGTTTATGTTCTTTCACATCATCTGCGCTGACAATGGCGTTAAAGTAATGTTTGATATCTAATTTTTGCATCAACATATCAATAATTTGGCGGTTCGAGCCTGAACCGAGCGCAATCGGCTTTTGTTGATAGTAATGACGCACCACGTCAAAGGTTGGGAGTAATTTTGATTCTGTTGGAATCAATTCATAGGAAAGTTTGCGTTTCGCTTGTATGACTTCATTTAAGCGTTCTTGTGGCATACCGGCATCTTGCATAATGGCGGAGGCGATAGTGCTCACAGTTGCGCCACCTAAATCATACATAATTTGGCTGTTAAAACGATAACCAAATTGTTCCCCTACCATATTCCAGGCTCGGGCGTGTACTGGCATGGTGTCGATTAAGGTGCCATCCATATCAAAAATAAGGCCATCATATTTTTCAAAAAGTCTGTTATCTATCATTTATTGCTTTCCTAGTTCGTAAATTTTTTCACTTTGTTTCAATTTTGTGATCTGTGCACTGGTAATTTTGTGAAATAGCGGTAAAGTTATCCTATCTCAAAAAGGAATGTTATGTCATTACTCAAACAATTAACCCGTTGGAAAATTCGCGGTCAGATTGATCAGGACGTTATTGATATTATTCTGACCTTGCAAAGTCGCCTAGAGCATCATTGGCGCATTGATGTGTCTATTCCGACTGTCATTACACTCTTATTGCATATTGCCAACAGCCTTGCCCGTTTAAAACGAGGGGGTTGCGTTTCCCCGCTTCATCAAGCCTTTTATGATGAAATGCAAAGTGCGGTCATTTTTCCTGATGTTTTGGAAATTCACCACGATTTGCTTTCTTTTATTCCGCAAGATATTCCCGAAGCCGAGCAGAGCTATTATCTCGCCAATATTTATAGCTTGCTGTTGGAGCAAGATAAAAAATAAGGGCATGAAAGCCCCTATTCTATCAGTTAAAAATCAAACTGAGTTCTAAATCTTTGAGTAAATTGCTTTCTAAGCGCAATTCATTCCACACTAACGGATTATTATCCAAGTAATGTTTCTCAAAAGTCAGTTCCCAAGTCTGCAAAGAGCGGTCAATTCTGAGATTAATTTTATCGGTGCTATCTGTCGCCTGGCGAGATTTATTTAAAATCACCGAAATGCGTAAAAGAAGCAGTAAAGCAAGGACATCTTCATCCGCATAACGAGCAAAAATCGGTAAATCATTCTTTTTAAATGCACCTGTGTGATAACGAACTAAATTCACCAATAAGCGTTGCTGCTCGCGATCAAAACCCGGTAATTCCATATTTTGCAGAATATAAGCGGAATGTTTTTGTACATTGCGATGATTAATGACAATACCCACTTCCAATAAGCGTGCCGCCCAAATCAACAGATTTTTCATTTCATCAGCAAGATGCGGTTTTTGCCAATGGATGTATTGGTCAATTAAGGTTTTTGCACTATTTGCCACGCGATCAGCTTGCGCTAAATCTAAGTTAAATTGTTCGGCAAGCCCTAATGCAGTACGAGTACGGATGTCTGAAACTTGGAAGTTTTTTTCTAAGCTGTAAATCACCCCTTCACGCAAAGCGCCGTCAGAATAGCGCATATTTTCTAAGCCAAAAACGTCAAAAACGGCACTTAAAATGGCTAAGCCTGGTACAAAGACATCGATGCGATCAGGGGTTAAACCCGCTATGTTAAGCTCTTCAAAATGGGAAGCTTGTAAGGTTCGTTCAATTAAATTTTGTAAGCGTTCAGCGGTGATGATGCCGTTCGGATCAAGAGTTGCGGTAATCACTTGATAGACGGTTTTGATGGTGCCTGACGAACCTAACACTGATTGCCATCCGAGCTTGCGATATTCCCAGCTTAAATCTTCAATTTTATTGACCGCACTTTGGCGAGCTTGCTCGAAGTTTTCTTTGGAAATTTCGCCATTCGGGAAGAATTTTTTGGCAAAGCTCACACAGCCCATGTGACGACTTTCCGCTACTAAGGGGGTGAAATCGTCACCGATGATCATTTCGGTCGAGCCACCACCAATATCGATGACCAGTTTACGTCCGCTTTCGGGTTGAGTGTGGCAAACGCCCGCATAAATGGTTTTGGCTTCCGTTTGACCGCTGATGATATTAATCGGATAAGGAAAAACGGCAGCAGCCTGACGTAAAAACTCGTCATTATTGACCGCTCTTCGTAAGGTATAAGTGCCCACCACATTTACATCTTCTGGGGCAAAACCTTGTAAGCGTTCAGCAAAAAGCGCAAGGCAATTTACACCGCGCTCAATGGCTTCTTGGCTTAATACATTGTGCTCGTCTAAGCCGTCGGCGAGCCTCACTTTTTGTTTTAAACGAGAAAGCACCTGGATTGAGCCATTGATAATACGCGCCACAATCATGTGGAAGCTGTTTGAGCCTAAATCAATGGCGGCAATCTCCCGGGCTTCACCTCGGTGATGAGGTTCTGCGAGTTGAGCCAGTTGCTTGTCGTTATGCATGTCCTTTCCTAAAATTCAAATTGATACAATAAATCAAAAACTTGGTTTGTGCTGGAAACCGATTGGAAATAAAGTTGTGGCATTAAGCGGTAACGCAAGGTCACTTCGGCTAAGCCATCAAACAATCCTACACCGTATTTCACTTGTAAGCGTTTCCCAATATTACCACTAACTTGTACCTTGGAGCTATCCCCAACACCGGCAGTGCCTAAGTTTAAGTCTTGAATACCAAAGGCTTCACCAATACCGCCAACCACTTTACCACTTTTCGCTAAACCTAAGCCAAGTAATGCCGCACCCACAGAACCGCTAGAGCCTGCTTCACCGCTGTTTTCTAATGAGCGGCCAGTTAATAAATAAGAAAGTGCTTGGTCTTGAGATTTAGCCGGATCAGAGAAAATAGTGACTTGTGGACTAGATGCCATACCAATCACTTTTACCCCAGCAGTGACCTTATTGTCTTCCATGGCTTCTGGGTTACGAATCGCTTCAATATTTAACATTGGTTGTGAAGGTAAACCGGAGAAGCTGATTTGTCCTTTACGAATTAATAAATCCTGTCCAAAAGAAGCATAACGACCATTTTTCAGGTTAATTTGACCGAATAATCCTAATTTGCCTTTATCCTGTTTCACAGAAAGTAAGCCATTCAAATTGGTTTTTAAACCATAGGCATCTAAATGCACATCATCACCGATTTTAATTTTTAAATCAGATTGAATTTGCATGCCCGATTTAGTTTCTGAAGCAAATTGGCGATTAATGAGTTCTTCTTTACTTTTTCTTGGGCCATTTAAAATGACTTCATCTTCACTCACTGGTTCAGCATTGTCCGGTAAGCTTTCAATGGCAATTCTCGCCCATGGAATATCCACATTACCACTCAAATCTAAGAGTTTTGGTGAGGCTTTGACAACCACATTTGGGCTGACTTTTAATTTCGCCATGGATGGAATATCAACTTTGAAATTATCTGCTTGCGCTCTAACTTCTGCCGTCCAGTTATCCATGTGAGCCCAGTTAGCTTGTCCGTTGATGTTGAGTTTGCTATCAGGTGTTTGAACATGACCATTTAAGGTTGAAGAGGTGCCATTAAAGCGAATTGCGACTTGGCCATCAGTCACATCAAAAGGCAGGCTTTTCAGTTTTGTTTTCACATTTCGAATATCGAAATTGCCATTTAATAATGGTTTTTCTAAATTACCACCAAAACTTAAGCGTGAGACCACTTCACCATCTAGGCTTTCCCCGCTAGAGAAAAGTTGATTGGCTAAAGATAAGCGTAAACCTCCAATGGTAAAGGTACCGCCTAATTGACGGCCTTTACTTAAATCATTAATTTTTAAGTCTGTGCCGATTCGACCTTGATTTTGAACGTTAATGTCAGATTTCAAGGTTAAATTGTTATTTTGAATATCAGCATTCACACTTAATTTAGGAATATCTAGCTTAAAGGTACGGTAGTCTAATTTTTGTGCTACACCAATGTTATTACCTTCCACTGCCACATTCAGTTGTAACGGTTTATCTGTGAACCATGCCACTTTACCTCGGCTTTGTAACTGGCCTTTGAGCGTGTCTTGTCCCATCAATTTATTCACTAAATCTAAATTGATGCGTTTAAGCTCAAAAGGGACTTCGCCGTTTTTCCCTGCCGTAAATTGTTGAGGGAAGCACAGATCTAAGTCTTGGTTAATCCAGCAGTGTGACCCAATGGTGGCTTGGATTTTTTTATTGTCATAAGTCACTGGAATGGTTTGATTCACTTTAAAATCACCGATAGGTGAGTTTAGGCTCACTTGACTTACATTGCCTTTCCATTGCTGAGAAGTGCGGTCAAAATTCCCCGAGATTTGTAAATCAGCTGCAACAGGTTCACCTTTTGATTTTAAGGTGAGCATATGATGTTTTTCATCACCTGATGCATTCAAATCAATATTATGTAATTTGATGCTGTCACCATAACGGAAGTTTTCCGCTTTGACGTTAAGTTCACCTTTCACTTGTGGTTCACTGACAACATTACCTTTAATTAAGGCTTTGGATAAGTCTAACCCTTCGAAGTGTAAGCCTTGTACGGTTAAATCAGTATTAATGGTTGGCGCAGTAAGTTTGCCTAAAATCTGTGCTTTGCCGACTACGGAACCCGCTAAATCTTGCCACAGACCACGTAAACTTGGTGCGTTGATATCTAAATCTAGGTTTGATTTATCACCTAATGTACCTTTTGCCGCAATGCGGTTATCGCCATAGTTCAGCAATAAATCAGGAATATTTAATAAGGTTTCATGACTTAAAAAGACGCTACCTTTTAAGCTTAATGGACGAGAAGAGAGGCTACCGGTTAAATCCACGGTAGGCACATCCACTTTCCAATGATTGGAATCTGCGGAACCTTGAGAGCTCACTTTGCCCGATAATACGGCTGGCATGGCAGGCACATAAGGACGAATGTTCATTTTATTTAAATCAGCCGTCACATCCCATTGTGCGCCCTCTTTCCAGTTTGAGGAACCCGTTAAACGTGCGGTACCATCTAGGGCAGCAAGTTTTAATTCGTTGATGGTGACTTCGTAGAGTTTACCGTCTGCATTTAAATCAACGTGAGTATGAGGGATATGATCCATCCCCTCCACGCCACCGACAACCTCTGCGTGATAATTCAATAAATCGCCAGTAAGCTTGATATCGACATCGTTAATTTTGAGTGGTGCAAGGCTATCTGCAAAAGCGTATTGACCTTTTTTCGCTTTTAACTGCAGATTTAATGGCATTTTATCTTCGGCTAGTTTCACGTCACCCGTTAAGGTGGCATCAAGCACACCCTGTGTGGTTAACGAAAGTGCGGTCGTTTTTTTCAATGAACCCGATACATTGAGATCAACTTTGCTAGCAGGTAGAATAGTTTTATCTTTTGATTTAAAGGCTTGGAGATCCGATTTTAATGTGAGATCAACCGGGAACTCGTTATTGAGTTGAAGTTGTCCTTGGCTCGAAAGTGTACCAAGAGAGCTGTCAATGTCGAGTTTTTGTAATTTCACTAAATGATCGGTGGCATCCGCTTGTAATTCCACTTTAGGCACCGTGATTTTTTTGGTTTCTTCGCCTTTTTCATTAAGCGATTGATATTGCCAGTTTGTACCCAAAACACTAGGAATGTGCATATCAAAAGGCAAGTTCACCGTATTTAAATTACCTAAAAAAGCCGGTGTGAGTGTTTGCTCAATTTGCGCCCAATCAACGGGTTTAGCGGGTTCTTTTTTCTCGGGCTGAGGGGGATTCGGTTGAGTTTGGGTGACCGTTGAGAAAAGCACATCTGAAAGCGTGGTAGGCTCAAGGGTAAGGCCAGATTCATTGTTTAAACTGATCGCACTTTGAAAAGACGAAAACGTAATATTGCTTTGATCGAGTTTCATATCAAAGTCAGTAATCGCGACATTTTTTACTTGCACAGAAACCGGTAAATGGATTTTTTCCATTGGACCACTTTCCGTTTGTTTCTCTTCAGAAGGTGGCATGACACTGGTATCAATGGCAATTTTCGGCTGCGTTAAGCTGAGATCATCAACAATAATATCACCCGAAAGTAAACGAGCTAAATTCAGTTGTAATCGCGTTTTAGGGAGTGCCACATCTACGCCGGTTGTTTGAAAACGTAAATTTTCTAAGACTAAACCATCTTGTAAGCCACCGCTGACTTGCTCAATAGATAAGCTATCGAGCATTTTATCGGCGAGTTGAATAAGTGCACGTTGTCCACTATCAAAAGAAAGTGCTGTGACTAAGCCTAAAACAGGGACAAAAATGACCGCACTTCCGACACATAAAATTTTACGGCAGGTCTTTTTCTTTTTAACGGGTTGTGTCGTTTGGTTATCTGGTTGTTTTTCTTGTTCAGACATAGTCATACCCTAAATTTCAGCCCCTAAGCCAATGTAAAATTGAATGTTTTTGCTGTTATCTTTATCTCGAATTGGCGTTGCAATATCAAATTTGATGGCGCCAACTGGCGATGCCCAACGTACACCGAAACCTGCGCCGTAGCGTAACTCATTTGCTTTGTAAGCATCAGCGGCTAAACCTGTATCCGCAAATACGGCTCCCCACCAATTTGGGTAAACTTGATATTGATATTCAAGGCTACCTGTTACTAAGCGAGAGCCGCCGACTAATTTTCCATCTTTATTTTTCGGTGAGATTTTCTTGTAGCCATAACCTCGCACACTGCGATCGCCCCCCGCAAAGAAACGTAATGCCGGTGGAATTTTACGAATATCCGCGGTATTTAAATAACCAATTTCTGCACGGGTAATAAAACGGTGATTTTCTGCGTAAGTACGAATCCATGCGGTGGAAGCTTGAACTTTAAAGAAATTGGCTTCTGACATCCAAAGCTTATTCCCTAAATCAACCGTGATTTTTTGGGTATCTCCCCATGTTGGGAATTGGCCACCTCTTAAACGGGTACGGTTAAAGCCCCCAGTTGGATAAACCAGGAAGGTTTTATCGGTGAAATCAGCTTGTGTGTAGCTGTCATAACGGACACGAAGACCCGCAAAATATTGCCAACCCTCGCTATTATTCCAATAGCGTAATGCAGCGAAAGTGAGGGCTTTGGTATCCGTATCGTTTTTATTTTCTTTTTCATAACCGGTTGAAAATTCATAATAATAATTTAATGGATTTTTCAACAATGGCATTTTATAGGTGGCTTCAAAGTTTTGTTTTGGTGCAGAGACGTAAAGATTTGTACGGAAACTATGGCCTCGGCTATTGATCCAAGGTTTTGTCCAACCAATTTGGACATGAGGGCCCGTATCGGTTGCAAAACCTACCCCAAGTTCCATTGAGTTTTTCTTACGTGGATAAAGTAAAAGTTCGATATCGACTAATTTATCTTCTTCACGGACATGCGGTTGTAAAAGTACGGAGCTAAACCAGTTGGTGGAAGAAAAATTATTGGTTAATTCAGATAAATCACTGACTAAATAAGGCTCGCCCGATTTAATGTTGAGCATATTTTGCAAATAGTCTTCGCGAATTTGGGAATGGTTGAATGTGATGTTGCCGTAATGATAACGAACGCCACTATCAAATAGCATACGCCACCATGCTTCATGAGTTTCTGGGCTGATTTCTAAGCGAGAAATTT
>ERZ791704.1160-NODE-1160-length-11053-cov-2.29714_pt1 | contig 11053 bp, 7 predicted proteins | sample MGYA00510045_ERZ791704 | MGnify/ENA primary metagenome ERZ791704 (study PRJEB30046, sample SAMN00715247) | human gut metagenome | study: EMG produced TPA metagenomics assembly of the A metagenome-wide association study of gut microbiota in type 2...
ATGACTTATTTCGGAGTGAATTATGTTCTTGGCGGGATGCATAGTTATGCAAACTCCTGAACCACCATACATAAGAATCGGCCGAAGTGATTCACCCGCATTTCTTTTATTTGGTTGTTAAGTTGAAAAAACATTAATGTATTCATTTTGGAATATGAATAGATGATGTATTCTAAAAGAGGTAAAGAGGGTGCACTTCACAAAAGGATACCCTCTTTTACCCATCCAGTTTCACACACGTGCGTGCACCTCATGTTTCAACCACGCACCCGGCAGCATTTCTTTTTCACCTTTTTCATTCACCAGTTCCATCTGCAATACACCTCCGTTACAATCGAAGTAACGAACCTCTATCGGATGCAATCCGGCTTTCAATGCCTTCTGCACAATAATCTCTACCGATGAGTGTGCACCGTCATTATCTCCCAGCAATTCACCGTCAAGCGTCAATGTACTACCGTCATCCGATAGAAGGGCAAAGGTGTAAATACCATCAGCGGGAACTTCCAGATAACCGGTCATCACCAAACCGATATTTCCTTTCACCTCTTCGGGGATAGATACCGATTCTACCACATATTCCCCTTTTACCGGAGCCGAATCAATGTCTGCACAAAGATTACCGCGGAAGTCATGCCATACAGCTTTCAAGCCGGGCTGCAAGGCAGCCGGAGCAGTCACCGCCTCCGCATAAGGAGCCTTTACATATTTAGTACGCGCCACATCCGAAGGAGAACCATCGGGACGAAAGGTACGGAAAGCGAAATCGGTAGTCTCCGTCACGTCCAGAGCACCATTATAAAGAGCGGATTCCTTGGTAGGCATACTGCCGTCTGTCGTATAGCGTATTTCAGTACCGGGCAACGGGCAAGTTAAGTCAACCGTTGTTTCATCGATAAATGCATTCACTTTATAGAATCCCTGCAAATCGGGCACCCGATAATTTATCCTCATCACATCCATCCGTTTAAACTGCGGAACAAGCTGACGATAAAACTCTTCGAGGCTTGGTTTAGCAACCGGCTCTGCCCAGGCTATTTCGCTCAATGCAATCATGCGGGGAACAATCAGGTATTCAATGCGTTTCATAGTCGGAATCCATTCAGCCCAGAGATTAGCCTGTACACCCCAGATATATTTCTTCTGTTCCGGTGATAACCGTTCATCTGCACACGGATCGTACGCCAGTATTTTCTTTACTGAATTCTGATCCTGCGCATAATCGAAATAGAAATATTCATTCGGACAAGCAATCACTTTCTGCTTTTGTGCAGTTGCCGTAGGCAATGCATCTTTCGCCCAACTTCTCCACCAGGTAATGGCAGCATCGGAAGATAATCCGTCGGATACCACTTCATCCCAGCCGATGAGTTTCTTTCCGTTGGCGAGGAAAAATTTCTCTATGTCACGTACAAACCATGCCTGAAGCTCTTCTACCGAACCCAACTTCTTCGTACGGATACGTTTCTGACAGAGAGGGCATTTCTTCCAGTTGGCTTTTTCCACTTCATCACCACCCATGTGCACATATTCATAAGGGAAAAGCTCGAAAACTTCTTTGAATACATTCCGGCAGAATTCCAGCGTCGCGTCTTTACCCGGGCAGACAGGAGAAGAGAAGGTTTCTCCCCATCCGATTAGTCCGTCGCATGCCAACTCCGGATATTGACTGATAGCCGCGAGAAAATGTCCCGGCATATCGATCTCGGGAATGACATCGATACCTCTTTGCGTAGCATAGGCTACTATTTCTTTGATATCATCATGAGTATAATAACCTCCATACAGCGTATCTCCTTCCACAATGCGTATCTTATCTTCCGGAATCAGGAAATCGGTATTATCTTCCTCTTTCGCACGTGCCATGCAGATCCGATCCTGCTCATTAAACTTACGCCAGGCTCCTTTTTCGGTAAGTAGCGGGTATTTCTCAATCTCTATACGCCAGCCCTGATCGTCAGACAAATGCCAGTGGAATTTATTGAGTTTATATAAAGACATCAGATCCAATACATGCTTTACCTCATCTTTACTCCAAAAATGACGGGAAGCATCCAGCATAAATCCACGCCATTCAAAACGGGGTACGTCTTCTATTTGCACGACAGGGATTGAATAAGTTTGTTTCTCTCCCTGCACTTCTATCGCTGCAGGAAGCAGCTGGCGAATAGTAGTAATAGCAGAAATGATGCCTGAATAGTCACTAGCCTCTATCTGGATATATTCCGGCGTAGACTGAAGCCTATAAGAACCGGGCTTGCCACCGGTATCTTTCAACTGAAAATACATATCTACCTGATCCTTATCAGTAGTGACTTCCACAGAAGTTGATATGACATTGCGGAGAATCTCCTGCAGGTATCCGACTGCCGGAAATAACGACTGATCGGACACTCCAATCTTCATTCCATCTTTTAAAACAAACGAGCCCGACTGCTCGGTCAGACTAACGGGGGTAGGTAAGATTGCAATCTCTTGCTTGACGGTGGGCGTACAAGAAGAAAAAACACAAGCTGATACAATGAGTAAAGAACTACTTAGTTTTTTGAACATGCGGTTAACTATTTAATAAATGATTTGTCCTGTCTTTAATTGACCATCTATATATAATACAACTAAAAGCCCGGAAAAAGTTTTTTTTGCGACTTGACGTCACAGACTCCTATAAATGTTTATCTTTGCTAGCCAATCGCAATCAAACAATTAATTATAAAGAGTCACTTCAATGTCAAGAGAGAACATCTTAATCAAAACCTCATGGATTAGCACCATTGGCAATGCAATCCTGTCCGCATCAAAAATCATCATCGGTTTATGGGCCGGTAGTTTGGCGGTAGTGGGCGACGGTATCGACTCGGCAACCGACGTCGTTATCTCTATCGTTATGATTTTTACGGCACGCCTCATCAACCGTCCTCCTTCAAAGAAATATGTATTTGGTTATGAGAAAGCGGAAGGCATCGCGACAAAGATTCTGTCACTGGTGATATTTTATGCCGGTATGCAAATGCTGATATCTTCCATTCAAAGCATCTTTTCAGATGAAGTGAAAGAGATACCATCGGCTATCGCTATCTATGTGACTATATTCTCTATTGTCGGCAAACTGATGCTGGCTTCGTACCAGTACAAACAGGGAAAGAAAATAGACAGTTCCATGCTGACGGCGAATGCGATAAATATGCGTAATGATGTTGTCATCTCGGCCGGAGTTTTATTAGGGTTGATTTTTACTTTTATATTCAAATTGCCGATACTCGATTCGATAACGGGATTGATAATCAGCCTCTTTATCATCAAGTCGTCCATCGGTATTTTTCTCGACTCGAATGTGGAGCTTATGGATGGCGTGAAGGATGTCAATGTGTATAATAAGATATTTGAAGCTGTCGAGAAAGTGCCGGGAGCAAGTAATCCGCACCGGGTCAGGTCGAGAATGATAGGAAACCGGTATATCATTACGCTCGATATAGAGGTGAATCCGCAGATAACGATTACACAAGCGCATGAGATTGCCGGGGCGGTGGAGAAAAGTATTGAAAGTTCGATAGATAATGTCTATGATATTTTGGTGCATGTGGAACCTGCCGGGGAGTGTCAGACGGATGAGAAATTCGGGGTAGACAAGGATATGGTGTGACACGTGAAAATCTTCGGCAACAAAGAAAGCTATTCCGCTTCTTTTTCTTAACTTTGCGTTCATCGTTCACATTTTAATAAAAATTTGATATGGAAGAAGGAACATTCAGGCGCTATCCTATCGGGATACAGGATTTTGAAGATTTGCGCAATAATAATTACATATATGTTGATAAGACTGCACTGATTTATCAACTCGTCAATACAAATAAGATTTATTTCCTGAGTCGTCCCCGTCGTTTCGGAAAGAGCCTGCTCATCTCTACGCTCGAAGCCTATTTTCTGGGAAAGAAAGAACTTTTCAACGGACTTGACATGGAGCAGTTAGAGAAAGACTGGACAGTGTATCCGGTGCTACATATCGACTTTAGTGGCAGTAAATATATGGAAGCAGAGTCACTTCGCGCATCTATCAATGTTCAGCTGTTACTTTGGGAAAACATCTACGGACGTCAGGAAGGCGAAGACACATTTAGTTTACGTCTGGAAGGTATCATTCGCCGCGCTTATGAGCAAACCGGGCAGCAGGTTGTCGTATTAGTGGACGAATATGATGCCCCGATGCTGGACAGTAACAATAACCATGAGTTGCAGCATGAGATTCGTGGTATCATGCGCGACTTCTTCAGCCCCTTAAAAAAGTCAGGTAAATATCTTCGCTTCCTCTTCCTGACGGGCATCAGCAAATTCAGCCAGATGAGCATTTTCAGCGAACTTAACAATCTTCAGAACGTCAGCATGAGCGACAATTACAGCACTATCTGCGGTATCACCGAACAGGAGCTGCTGACACAGATGAAAATTGATGTCGAACAGATGGCACAAGCCAACGATGAAACGTATGAAGAGGCGTGTGCCCACTTGAAGAAGCAATATGACGGATATCATTTCAGTAAATCCTGTGTGGATGTGTACAATCCTTTCAGCCTGATTAATGCTTTTGCCCAAAAGAGTTATGAGAACTACTGGTTTTCTACCGGTACCCCTACCTTTCTGATAGAACTCCTGCAACAAATGAACTTTGACATCCGGCTGCTCGACCGTATGGACGCCAAGCCGGAAGACTTCGACAAGGCTACGGATTGTCTCACCGACCCTATTCCGGTGCTCTACCAAAGCGGTTATCTCACAATCAAGTCGTACGATGCTTTCTTTCGTACCTATACATTAGGCTACCCGAACGAGGAAGTAAGAATCGGCTTTATCGAGTCGCTCATCCCTTCTTATCTTTACCAACCTACGCGCGAAAGCAACTTTTATGTAGTGTCCTTTGTGCGTGATTTAATGAAGGGAAACCTTGAATCTTGCCTTGAACGCACCCGGTCATTCTTCGCCTCTATTCCGAACGACCTGAACAACAAAGAGGAAAAACATTATCAAACTATATTCTATCTTCTGTTCCGCTTGATGGGACAATATGTGGATACCGAAGTCAAAAGTGCTGTCGGACGAGCGGACGTGGTTATCAAAATGCAGGATGCCATTTATGTACTTGAATTTAAAATGGACGGCACCGCGGAAGAGGCTTTGGCACAAATTAACAGCAAAGGGTATGCGATTCCTTATGAGGCAGACCACCGGAAAGTGGTGAAGGTCGGCATCAACTTCGACAGTACCACGAGAACGATTGGAGACTGGGAAATCGAAACAGATTAACAGCGTACGCCACTTGCTTGAAGTAGACAAGGATATGGTTGTGACACGTGAAAAAGGCAGCAGTTGCTCTCGTCTGTGAGTAACTGCTGCCTTTTTGCGTGTTCTGTGCTGTCGTAGCCGGGAAATTAGGGTGTATTGCCACAGCTTGCTGTGGTGCGTTTCCCTAACTTGTTGTGGCATGCTCCCCTTGCCTGCTGTGGCATGCTTCCCTAGCCTGCTGCGGCACGTCTCCCCAGCCTACTGCGGCACACATCCCTTTCCGCCGTTCCGGTTTTACGTATTCAATAGGCTGTTGCTTTGATACGCAGCTTGATGGCATTTTCGGCTGTATCCAGTACCAGTTCGCAGTTTTCAGAGGTTACAGAACTACCGGTGACGTCCATTTCCAATGAGGTGATTTTCTCAAGATCGAGTTGGGTTAAGGTGTATCCGTCTCCTTTCACCACCGTGAATCCACCTTCGGGAAAATGGGATGGCCGCATCTTCCATTGAGCCACAAACGTCAGTTTGTCCTTGTCAAGGGTGATTTTCTCTACCGGTGTAGAGTTGTCTTTGTCGTCGCCGCCGCAGGCGGTTACCAACGTTGCTGCCACAAGGCAGAGGAAAAAGATTCTTAGTTGTTTCATGCGTCTTTCTGTTTTCTTTAAAAGGGTAAATTATGAAAGGCTGCCGCTTTTTTGTTTGCCATGAGGGCGGATGCGCTGTCTGCAGCCGGACTGTCCGTCCTCATTCGTGACCTGCTTCTTTATGCAGCCGGGTCGGGGGCTTCACCTCCTCCGGGGATTTCAGGGTCGGGCGCTTCGCCGCCGCCACCGCCACCACCCGCGTTTTCGTCACCCAGCAGAATCGGGAAACGGTAAGAGCGTGGCGTTTTCAATGCCTTGTTGCTTCCGCTATATTGTGTCGTGATGCTTAGCGCATAGAGCTTTCCGGCTTCTATGGCAGGTAGCATGATGGTGAGTTGTGACGGTGCGTTGTGAACGATGACGGACACTTTCAACGGGACGGCTCCCTCTTCGTCTTTGGTGAGATAGATGCCGACCGAAGGGTCGTCACCGAGGATTTTAATGTTGCTTCCGCTGATAACGGCAGGACCGCCGGAAGTGATGACCTGGCTGATACTCTTCGTCACGGAGTCGGTGATGGAGTTGATGACCGGCCCCGTCTGTGCCAGCCCGTTGCAGATTACTTTTACGGCTTTGAGCTGGTCGCGCAGCAGTTGTCCCGGTGTGTAGGACACACCGAGCGAGTGCTTCGTGGCGTCAAACTGGGCGTTCTCCCCGAGGAACGAACCGCGTACGGTGACGATGTACTGTCCCACACCGTCTACCACACTCTTCCCTTCAGCGATGGCTTCCACCTTCTTCTGGTCGGCAAGGTCGAGGATGTTCTCGATGGTCTCCTGCCGGTACTCGGTACGCTCCTTGATGATGCGTGCTGCGATTTCTTTGTTGTGCAGACTGCCTGTGATGCGTGCGCGTCCGGTGTAGTCGCCTTTTTGTTCGGTCATGATGTTGTCGTAAAGGTCAACATTGAGCGTGATTTTTTCGTTTGTTGCCATGATAATGATTGTTTTAAGGAAAGTGAATATCTATTTATTGGTTACGTTCTGTGCTGTTTGTCATTTCGCACGCATCTTGATAGCATTACCGTCCAGATAAAGTTCGAAAAGACTGTCATAATATGTCATGCCCCCAGTAGTATTAGTCATCAGATGGAACTTCATAAGATCACTGTCAGTCAAGGTGTAGCTGTCGGTTCCCTTAACAACGGTTTCGGCTCCTGGCCGGACAGTGGAACGACTCAACACGTAATCATATAGATCTAATTTAAAATCAGAATCCGCCGGAAGTTCGTTTTCAACCGTAACGGTGGGGATGGTCACTTGATTGCCATTAATCGCAGCTTGCAGACAGAGGCTCCGTTCACTCCCATAGTTTCCCTCCTCCCTTGCTTTTATTTTTCCGCCTTTCAGTTGCAGTATTCCTGTAGGGGCAACAAGCACTTCCTGCCCCTTTATGCTTTTGGAGATTTCAGCATCGCCTTCCATAATGAGCGTGGCATTATCACCGACAGAGATACCAATTAGTTGGTCATTATCATTCCCATTGCCGGAATATAGTTCGAAGCCGTTACCCAGCGTTAGTTTGCAAGACGCCCTAACACATATGCAGGCGATATTAGTTGAATAGGTATCAGCATTTCCAGAAATGTAGAGGTTGGTCAGCTTCAATGACGCGCCGTTTGTAAGCTCAAAAAGGCTTTTGTCGCTAGCGGTACGGGAAATATTATAATTTCCGCCGATAGGACTATTTCCGCCGTCGATAGCAACGTGTTTGCCGTCTATTGAAAAGATAAAATGCTCTGCATCCGCAGCAACCCTAATATATCCACCGAGGATGATTTGTGTTGGTGCATCCGCAGTGCCGTCTGCCGTTTCAATAGCGGTTTTCAGTTCGGCTGCGGTAGTGACAAGCGTCTTGTTGCTGACCGTCACAAGGCAGGTGGCGGACTTTTCGCGTGCGGTGGCGGTGATGGTAGCTGTTCCTTCAGCTACGGCGGTCACCAGTCCGTCTTTACTTACGGTGGCTACGGAAGTTTTGTCACTGCTCCATACTACGGATTCGGCAGTCACCCGGTCGGGGACAATGGTGGGAACCAGCGTTTCGGTCGCTCCCGATTTCAGGGTCAGAGTCTCATGATTGAGGGTGATGCTCTCTACGGGCACAGAGTTGTCGTCATTGTTGTCGTCGCCACAGGCGGTTGCCAACGTTGCTGCCATAAGGCAGAGGGAAAAGATTCTTAGTTGTTTCATACTTCTTTTGTCTTTCTAAAAGGGTGAATAAATCGTGTTCTCTTTTCGGACAAAAGTAATATGCAACAACGAAAAGGTATAGCCAAAATCCTGCATTGTATAGCCAAAATCCTGCAAATCTTGCAGGATTGCCGGAAATTCCATTGTTCGGAGAAACTTCTACCTATGCATTGATGGAAACAACAGCATTTGATGATAAAAGAGTATCGCCTTCTCCTTTAAAGTACAGACTTTTGTCGGCGGAACTCGGTAGGAGTCATTTTTACCAATTCGCGGAAATTGCGGTTGAAGGTGCGCATTGCCTTGAAGCCCGACGCTCCGGCAATGTCTTCAATTGTGTGGTTCGCGTAGTCCGGAAGCAGGAGCAAGTCCATGGCATGACGGATGCGCAGGCGGAGAAGATAATTTTGCAAGGTCAGTCCTGTGGCACGCCCCACAGCGGCGGAGAGATTACGCTCGTTTGTGCCAAGAGCTTTAATCAGGTCGTCACGCTTGAAGTTGTAGTCGAGGTACGGTTGTTCTTTCTGCAGATAGGCTTCGAGCTCTTCAAACAAGTGGTTGCTATCGCCGGATTGCAGGTAACAGATGAGGTCGCCCATATCGGCTTCGAGCGGTGGTTGGGGCAGTTTCCCATCCTGTTCGACGATAAAACGGCGTAGCATCTCGTAAGTGTAATGATAGTTAGTGTACAGCCATGCAAAAGCAGGATAGAAAACCACGATAAGGAAACTGAAACTAAACTCGGGTATCGGTCCCGGACAGACAAGTAAAACCCATGCGCCAATGCCGATACTCAACGCATAAAGGAAAGCGCGCATCGTCCACCGGAGTTCCAGTTTTGAGATACACTCTCCGGTCAATTCTTTTAAATGCGTGATGTAGCGGTGTTTTTTACGGAAAAAGAGGCGGACGTAAACGAACAGTTGTACGGTATAGGTGACACCGAACAAGGTCCGCACTGCCAACGGGAGATTGTGAACGACACACGCACGCCATTCTGCTAAAGAATATACACAGACGTCCGCTTCAATGCAGCAACTCACCACATACAGCAGAATGAAAACGAGCGAAGGCGCCGCATGCTTCATCACATTGGCAAAAGTGACGTATCTGCTGTCGAACAGCAATATCAACATAAACGTGAACATCAACGCCTGCGAAGAAGCAAGCACCAACACCAATATTGAGAATAAGTCCAACGACCGGTATACGCCGAACCCGTCAACCAGCAACTCCGCCAAATGACCGGCAGCGATAATGAGAGAAGCAGCGATGAAGAAATGGCATGCACGCCTGTATTTGGGATTAATGGCGTGCGCCATCTGCTTGAAGCAGACAAGACCGAAAGATATAGACAGACATATTCCGATAATAATGCCGTTTGTTAGTGTGTGTAAAGCCGGTATATCCATTGCTTAGCATTTATTTTCCCGACAAAGTTAATGAATCTTGACGAGAAACCGACTAGTTACACCCTGTAAAACTCGACAAGTCTGCAAAATCGTATAGAAACAACCTAATAGCTAATCTTCACTCCGGCAAAGAAACTTCTCGGCAGAGAAGGCCCGTAAATATAGCCGGAATCCCGATTAGCTCCTCTATCAAAGTCCTTCTGATAAGACTCAAAGAGGTTCTGAACTCCGCCGTTTAGTTGCAAATCGACTGTTTTGTATAGCTTGAAGTCATAAGCCAGTTTCACTCCCAAATCGAAGAAACGGGGTGTACGGATGGCTTCCGCCTTTCGTTCGGGCATTGCGCCCAGTTCGGCGTTCTCGGCGGTGATATCCATGCGTTGCACTAACATTCTCCCGGTATAAGTTCCTGACAGGGCAATGGATAAAGGTTTGATGGGAGTATAAGTAGCTGTGAAGTAACCATATGTATCGGGAGTACGGAAAATTTTCTTTTCTGCCGGTGCGTCGTCATGCCATTTATGAGGTTCATCGTATCGGCTGCGTTGCAAAGTGAGTCCCGCTTGTATTTGCAGGATGGAAAGATAAGCCACTTTGCCCTCCAGCGTTAGCCCCATCACTTTCGCGCCGGGACCGTTACTGCGTGTTTTTACCAATATCCCATCGCCACGGTCATAAGGTTCGCCCAACACGAAGACATCTGTCAGTCTTGTATAAAAGCCCTCGATCAAGAAATTCGTCTGGAATACTCCGAAACGGTGATACATATCTGCGGACGCACTGAAACTTTGGGATTTCTCTTCTTTCAAGTTCTTCGCACGCTCAATCATTGCCACTGTTCCGCCCACATTTTCAATATGCATATCTTCATCAAAAGCCTGCGGAGCACGGAATCCGGATGAATAGCTCAAACGCAGGTTTATATTCTGTGTCGGGTTGAAACGCAAGTTGGCACGGGGGCTAAAGATGACATTATCTACCATGTTATGCTTATCCAGGCGGCCGCCGATCAGAATACCCCAACGGTCGTTCTTCCACTCGTTCTGCAGAAAAGCACTGTAAATATTTACCGTCTGATCCGTGTGGCGGTCATATCCCCACATATTATCTTTCAGACGATCACGGTTATATTCAAGTCCTGCCGTGAGGTCAGAAGGCATAAAAAAACACTTATCAAACGTATGTACATACTGCGCGCCGCCCATAGCGGTTAAATCCGTTGTTTTTCCATAGGCTTTCAGAGGATCGTTACCCGGTCCGTAATAACTGTCCCGATCTGTATTGGCGGCTGACGCAAAGATACTTAGACGGTTCTTTTCATCTGGCGAGAAATAATCGAACTTCAAACTTCCACCATCAATCGAATGTTGCAACTGCTCTGCAATATGGGCTTCGTGAGGAGGACGGTCCAACATATCCCCTCCCCGACGGAATTCCTGCATGTGGTGATATTCGAAGGTTAGTTTGGAGTAAGTGCTTGTTTTCAGATAAGAGCGGAAGCCCACTGTCTGATTCTTCAATTTAGGTAGTT
>ERZ791704.1174-NODE-1174-length-10909-cov-2.26018_pt1 | contig 10909 bp, 6 predicted proteins | sample MGYA00510045_ERZ791704 | MGnify/ENA primary metagenome ERZ791704 (study PRJEB30046, sample SAMN00715247) | human gut metagenome | study: EMG produced TPA metagenomics assembly of the A metagenome-wide association study of gut microbiota in type 2...
TGGATTCCTATCGGGATAAAGAGACAGAAAATGGCGGCGGATGGGCTTCTTTAGGGGCAGTTCTTGCGGACGAGAGCTACAGCGCCTCCAACATTGACGCCCTTTTTGAAAATATGCTGGTGACGGCGGACGGAACCTATGCGATCGACTATGAGTGGGTCTTCTTATTCCCGGTTCCGGCTGGCTTTGTGAAATACAGGACACTGGTTTATTTCTACCGCCGTTATAAGAGTCTGTTGGGCGGTCAGGCCGAGCGGGAATTTATCGGACAGTTCCCGGAGTATGTGAAGGCGGATGAGAAGCTGCTTTCGCTTTACGAGGCGATGGAACGCGGCTTCCAGGAGTACGTGCACGGGGAAAACCAGCGCACCTACCAGGAAGATTACATGGTAAAGACGAAGACATTAGCCGATCTTTCCCATGTGGACGGAGAACTTGCAAGGGCAAACGAACGTCTGGATGCGCTCCGGGCAGAAAATTCGGAAAAAGATACGGCACTCCGCAAAGTGCAGGAGGTACAGCGCCTGACGAATAACCACGTGGCGAATCTGGACGTTATCATTTCTGATCTGCGCCATGAAAATGCAGAGCTTGGCAAGACGCTGACCTACTTAAATGGTCATGAGGCGGTCATTTTCAAGGTGCGCCGCAAGCTCGGACAGGCATTTAACCGGTGCTATCCAAAGGGCACGGTACGCCGCAAGAAGCTCGGCTACTGGAAACGCACAATTCTTCATCCGGGCAAAATGATGAAGATGTACACCACCGAGGAAGGAAAGAACCTTATCAAAGGTGATTTTGAGATAGGTGAGGAGTATCTGACTTACGGAAAAATCCACCTTCCGAAGGAAGAAAATCCGACGGTTTCCATCGTAATTCCGGTATACAACCAGATTCACTATACTTATCTATGCCTGCAGTCGATTCTGGAGCATACGAAGTATGTGAGCTATGAGGTTATCATCGCAGATGACGTTTCAACCGATGCCACCGAGCATCTGGCAGAGTTTGCCGATAACCTGGTGATCTGCCGTAACCAGACGAACCAGGGCTTCTTGCGCAACTGCAACCAGGCGGCGAAGGCGGCGCGCGGCAAATACGTGATGTTTTTAAACAACGATACCCAGGTAACAGAAGGCTGGCTAAGCTCCCTGGTAAATCTCATTGAATCTGACTCCACCATCGGTATGGTAGGGTCTAAGCTGGTATATCCGGATGGACGTTTACAGGAGGCAGGCGGCATCATCTGGAGCGATGGTTCCGGCTGGAATTACGGCCGCCTCGACGATCCGGACAAGGCAGAATATAACTACGTCAAGGATGTAGACTATATTTCCGGCGCAGCGATCCTTTTATCCACCGCACTCTGGAAGCAGATCGGCGGTTTCGACGAGCGGTTTGCCCCGGCGTACTGCGAAGATTCGGATCTGGCATTTGAGGTACGGAAAGCGGGCTACCGCGTCGTTTACCAGCCAAAATCCAAGGTCATCCATTTCGAAGGCATTTCCAACGGAACGGATGTCAACGGAACCGGTCTGAAACGGTATCAGGTGGAAAACAGCGAGAAGCTCAAAGAAAAATGGAAAGAAGAGTTTAAGAACCAGTGCGTCAACAACGGCAATCCGAATCCATTCCGCGCACGCGAGCGCAGCATGGGCAAAAAGATCATTGTCGTGATCGATCACTATGTGCCGACCTTTGACAAAGACGCTGGTTCCAAGACAACGTTCCAGTACCTGAAAATGTTCCTGAAAAAGGGGTATGTTGTTAAATTTATCGGAGATAATTACCTCCATGAGGAACCGTATACGTCTACGCTGCAGCAGATGGGAATCGAGGTCCTCTACGGACAGGAATACCTGACCGGTATCTGGGACTGGCTGGTGAAAAATGGAAAAGATATCCACGTGGCATATCTGAACCGTCCGCATATCGCGACAAAATATGTGGATTTTATCAAAGAACACACGGATATCAAGATGATTTATTACGGTCACGACCTTCATTTTATGCGTGAGTTCCGCGAGTATGAGCTGACCGGCGATGTGAAGAAGCGTCAGGAATCCGAATATTGGAAATCGATCGAGTTTTCACTCTTCCACAAAGTGGCGGTGTCTTATTATCCGTCCTACGTCGAAGAAGAGGCGATCCACGCCGTTGATGAGACGATTCCGGTCAAGGCGATCACGGCATATGTCTATGAGGAGTTTTTACAGAATCTGAACAAAGACTTCGCCAAACGGGAAGGACTCCTGTTTGTCGGCGGCTTTGCGCATCCGCCGAACGCAGACGCGGTGCTCTGGTTCGCGAAAGAAGTATTCCCGAAGATCCGGGAACAGATCAAGGTCAACTTCTACATCGTAGGTTCCAAAGTAACCGACGAGATCAAAGCATTGGAACAGCCTGGAAACGGCATCATCGTCAAAGGCTTTGTAAGTGAAGAAGAACTGGCAGACCTGTACCGGAACTGCCGGATTGTAGTGGTACCGCTCCGCTACGGCGCAGGTGTTAAGGGCAAGGTGGTAGAAGCCATCTATAACGGTGCCCCCATCGTCACTACCTCCGTCGGCAGCGAGGGAATCCCGGATGTAGAAAAAGTTCTCCTCGTCAAGGATCAGCCGGACGAATTTGCCGAGACAGTCGTAGAGCTCTACAAAGACGAAAAACGTCTGGAAGACCTGGCCGAAAAAACACAGGTATATATCCGCGAGCATTTCAGTATCGATGCGGCGTGGGATGTGATTAAGGAAGATTTTGAATAAAAAATAGTAAAAGATAGAAAATTATATATAATAAAGAAAACGATCAGGGGAATGTGCTTCTGATCGTTTTCTTGCGTAAGGGTAATTTAAAGTTATCCAAGGAAGGAAAGAGCCAGCTACGCCGGTATGCTGCAGGCTCTTTCCTGTACTACCGGGTAGAGCACTCTATATTACCGATCGTTCTTCCGCAGCGCTTCCACCCGTCCATACCTCCGATACATCAAAAGCTCAAATACCACCATACAAGCCCATCCAATCGTCGTACCAATCGCTACAGCCTGAATTCCCAGCCGTCCAAACAGCGCATAACTGATCACAACGCGGATCGGAATCTGCACCAGAGTCGCGAACAGGGTGATCAGCAGGTGCCCGATTCCCCGGTAATATCCCTGAAAGGTATTGGTGATACCACTGATGAAGTAAAAGCTAGCCATCGGCACCAGATAGGACATGCCCTGACGCAGCGCCTCCGTTTCATTCGGCTTCAAGAAAATGCCGAGCAGCGGGTGACGGCAGAACAGCACGACCACCGCTGTCAAAATAATATAAATTTCTGCAATCACCAGCATTTTCCGAAGCCCTTTCGGAATCCGGTCATACTCTTTCGCGCCGAGGTTCTGTGCGGAGAACGTCGTGATAGATGCCGCGAGGCTGTCGCCCGGGGCGAGCACGTAGCTGTCGATGATGGAGACGGCATTAAAAGCGGCAACTGCATCGACACCGAGCGCATTGACGCCGGACTGGACGAGCAGGCGGCCGACGTAGAGAATCGTCTGCTGGACGGCGGAAATGGAGCTGAAATCGATCGTTTTTTTGAGCATCGAGGTTTTCGGTTTCAGATCCCGGATGCCGAGCCGTAAGAGCGGCACCTTCGACCAGATATAGACAAAGAGGGCGAGCGCAGAGACTGCCTGCGAGATGATTGTAGCGATTGCCGCACCGGGAACACCGAGGCGGCAGATGCCAACCAGGAATACATCCAGAAATACATTGACAATGGTCGTCAGGATCAGGACATAGAGCGGCGCTCTGGAATCTCCGATCGCGCGCAGGGCGGCGGAGAAAATATTGTAAAAAAAGGTAAAAATAAGACCCAGCGAGATAATCTGCAAATACAAGGATGCCTGCGCCGATATCTCTTCCGGCGTCTGCGTCAGGCGGATAAACAGGCGGCTTCCGGCCAGTGAGATTCCGGAGAGCACGATGGTCAAAAGCAGTCCGGAGAGTACAGAGGTCGCAAATTCATCCTTCAAATCCTGGTAATCTTTTGCACCAAAGTAGCTTGCCATTAAAATCGATGCGCCGAGTGACAGTCCCACAATCAGAAAAGTCAGGATATTCATGATCGGACCTGCCGCACCGACTGCCGCCAATGCTTCTTTTCCGTAAAATTGTCCGACAACCACCGAATCGACCGTGTGGTAGAGCTGTTGAAATAAATTTCCAAAAACAAGCGGAACCGCGTAGGCAATCAGGTGTCCGGTTATATTTCCTTTTGTCATATCACGTGCCATAAGCATTCCTCCAAATCCCAATTTATAACTAAGATTGTAGCACGGAACAGAGTGTCTGCCAAATAAAAAAATTCGTCGAATCATGCCAAAAAATCAACAAATCGTTGCAAGTTCCGCAAATATCTGCGATGAAAGGGAAAAGCTTCATGCGTTCAATGAGGTTGAGACGGCATTTTTCTTCTTCTGACGATATTCAGAGGGAGATAAGCCGTACATTTTACGGAATGCTTTGCCAAAATAGCTGATACTGCTAAATCCACATTGAAAAGAAATGTCGGAGATACTGGCAGTACTGCCAGAGAGTTTCTGGGCTGCATTCTGAAGGCGGTAGCGGTTCAGGTACTCAATGGGCGAAACCTGACAGAAACCGGAAAAGCATCGGAAACATTCGCTGCGGCTGATACTGGCGGCACCGGCGATATCGTCAATGGTAAGGGGCTGTTCAAAGTGCGATTGGATATAGCTCACCATTTTTCTCATGCGGTGTTCGCGTATGAATTCATCATTGTCAGTAGGAACCGGGAAGGACCGATGCAATAGAACCAGAAGATTACGCCATATGTGTAAAATGTCTTCCATGCACAGAAGCTCATAGGCGTATTTATCTGGATCGGAGCGGTGGATGTGCATAAGGCGTTCAAGAATTTCACTTCCTTCTTCATTTTCAGGGAGGATTTTCCAGCTGCCCATTTTTTTCAGGGAAGATGGGTTGAAATAGTTCTGGTACAGAAATGAGGTACCAATCGTATGAAAGAGCGAAGCAGGAAATTCGATATTGAAAATGATGGATCCTGGAATTAATTGTCGGGCAGAATGAAGGGCCCGTGAAGTAATAAAGATTCCCTCTCCCTGATGCAGGCGGAAAACCTGCTGATCTACCTGATATTCAATCCCGCCTTTTAAAATAATTGCTAATTCAAATTCTGGGTGCCAGTGACAGAGAAATTCCCCATCTACAAAATAATCCATTTCGTCGATAAAACGGGCAAGCGGAAAGTCCGGATTATCATAGTGAATACGTTCCTGAAGCTGCTGATTTACAATTACTTCCTGATTGATCATAATTCAAAATCTCCTTTCATCAGGTGTTGAATGGGATAATTCTTGCTTTCTCATGGAAGATGAAATTATATTACCAAAACATGAGAGAATTGAGATTGCAGCATGCAACCTGCTTAGGGTAAAATAATGCCAGAAATAAAAAATGGTTTGTGAATCAGTATAAGCTGAATATAGACAAAATGTCAATATGGTCCTTGAAAATACAATATAAATTGGTTGTTTTTGTGTAGAATGACAATGGAATTGCTTGTGACTGGAAAAAATGAAGGACGAAATACCGAAAAGGTAAAAATGATAGGCCAGATTCATAAGAGTTCTATCGGGGACTATTCTATCAAAATCAAGAGACTATTTTACTATTATTGAAAATGGGGATGGAAAAATGAAAGAGATACAGATTTTGGGGAAAATCTGGAAACGGGGAAGGAGATTTAAAATTGGAGGAGAAAAAATTATCATTTAAAACCCGATTGTCGTATTCATTCGGAGATCTGGCGTGCAACATATTATTTGCAGCAACTGCGAATATGGCGTCCTATTTTTATACCAACATTGTGGGAATGTCAGCGGCGGTTGTTGGAACGATTCTTTTGCTTTCCAGAATGTTTGATGGATTCAGCGATGCAATTATGGGAGTAATTGTAGACAGGACGAAATCAAAATATGGAAAAGCAAGAGTCTGGGTGCTGCGGATGATTATTCCGTTTGGCGCTGCAGCGGTGCTGATGTTTATGGTTCCGGCGCATGCAAGCGCGATGGCACAGGCTATATATGTATTTATTACATATAATTTTGCTGTAACGATCGTTTATACAGCTTTGAACTTACCATATGGTGCAATGGCCGTGCTGATGACAACCAGCCAGAATGAACGTACCGTTCTGAATATGTACCGTATGTGTATCGCACCGATAGGTGCAGTTGTTGTAACGGCCTTTACACTTCCGATGGCAAATCGTCTGGGGGGCGATCAGAGAGCATGGATTATGATTTCCATTGGATATGCAATTATTTCAATGATTCTTTTATTCATCTGCTTTCTGAACTGTAAGGAACAGGTATCCGAGGATCCGACAGCGGTAGCAGATACGGCGGTGCCGGTTGGAAAGAGCATCGGAGCGTTATTTAAAAACCGTTATTGGCTGATTATTGCAGGAGTATTCATTCTCTGGGGAATGTATTTCTCGCTGAATGGAATGATGGTTTCCTATTATGCACAGTACGCGCTGGGAAATAATGAGAGGGTAACACTTTTGACACTGGCAGAAAAGATTCCACTTATTTTATCGGTTGTTTTAGTGGCTCCATTCGTAAAGAAGTTGGGAAAGAGAAACTGTTCAATAGCAGGAAGTGTATTATTTTTAGCCGGTGCGGCGATTATGGCAGCACAGCCGTACAATCTGACGACCCTGACGGTTGGACTGATTGTACGGGGATTAGGCGGAGGAACTGTAGGCGCACTGATTTATGGACTTCTGGCAGATACGGTTGAATACGGACACTGGTATACAGGTATCCGGAATGAAGGACTTTGCTATTGTGCATCAGCAGTTGGTTATAAGCTGGGTGGTGGCCTGACAAATGCGGTTTGTGGATTTGTAATGTCACATGCAGGATTTGATGGGCTGGCGGCCAAGCGTGCCGGAGTCGGCAGTGGCGGCAATTCAGAATCTGTATCTGATGGTTCCGTTTATTGCCTGGGGAGGGATTGCAGTATTGCTTTTCTTCTATCATCTGGATAAAGAATATGCTTATGTAGAAAGCGAGCTGGCAGAAGGACGCTGGCGCCTTGGTTCGACCAGACAGGAAGCAGCGGAACTGTAGGAAAATGGAAGAAGAAACGGAGAGATGGGACATGGATTTATTTATCGATACAGCAAAAGTAGAGGAGATACGGGAAGCAAATGACATGGGAATTATCTGTGGGGTTACGACTAATCCGTCCCTGATAGCAAAAGAAGGACGAGATTTTAATGAAGTAATTCGTGAGATTGTTTCGATTGTAGATGGTCCGATCAGTGGTGAAGTAAAAGCAACCACAACGCAGGCAGCAGAAATGGTTAAAGAAGGCCGGGCGATAGCAGCGATTCATCCGAATATGGTCGTAAAAATTCCGATGACAGGAGAGGGATTAAAAGCGGTGAAGACGTTAGCGGCAGAAGGCATCAAGACGAACGTGACGCTTGTGTTTACTGCGAATCAGGCGCTTCTGGCGGCAAAAGCGGGGGCAACTTATGTATCTCCGTTCTTAGGACGCTTGGATGATATTTCGGAGCACGGAACGGAACTGATCCGGACGATTGCAGAAATGTTTAAAAATTATCCGGAAATACGCACCAGAATCATTGCGGCAAGCATCCGTAACCCGATTCATGTGACAGAATGCGCGCTGGCAGGCGCGGACATTGCAACTGTACCGTATGGTGTGCTGAAGCAGATGCTGGCACATCCGCTGACAGATGCAGGAATTATCAAATTTCAGAAAGATTATCAGGCTGTGTTTGGAGAGTAAAAGCAGCGGATGGAAAGGAGAGAAATATGATTACATATGCAGCAAATATAGAACCGCTTTTTCCGGGAAAGGATATTTATGAGAAAATTCCGCTGATTCGTAAAGCAGGGATTTCCGGAATTGAGTTCTGGAGCTGGGCAGACCGTGATGTGAAGCGGATTCGTGAACTATGCGAAGATCAGGGAGTAAAGGTGACTGCTTTCAGTGGTCAGCAGGATTATTCTCTTTGCGACGGAAGGAAACGCAGCGAGTATATTGAGTGGGTAAAACGTTCCATCGAAACGGCTCATTATCTGGAGTGTGATTCCCTGATTGCATTCTCCAATCATTTTGAAAATGGGAAAAGCTCAGATTTGAGAAATATATACAGCTGGCAGGAGGAAGTTGCCAATATCAAGGAAACACTGGGACTGCTGGCACCGATTCTCAAAAAAGAAGGCATTACACTTCTGCTGGAGCCGCTCCATAACCATGGAGCGGATGGCGGAATGGCCATTACGGATACAAGCCAGGGAGCAGAGATTGTAAGAACCGTAAATTCCCCGAAGATCCGTCTGCTGTGCGACTTCTTCCATATGCAGCTGATGCATGGAGATTTACTTGAAAATGTAATTCGGAATCTGGATATTGTACCGTATGTACATATTGCAGATGCACCGGACCGCCATGAACCGGGAACCGGGGAGATTAATTATAGTTATCTGATGAATGAACTGAGGGAAAGAGGTTTTCAGGGAACTGCGTGTCTTGAATTTTTCCCAGAGAAAAATACATTTGCAGCGGTTGAGCAGGCAATGAAAATTTGTGGATTTGAATATGCGGGAGAAGAGAAGCACGGAGCACCGGCATGGGGATCCGGCAGGAAAAAACCGATGAAAAAGAGCTGATCTTAATGCTCTGAAAATATAAATGAAAGAAAGAGAGGATGAGAACATGAAACAGGTTCAGTATGGAATGGTAGGTGGCGATCTGAAAGCACTGATTGGTGAAGTGCATCGTAAGGGACTGGCGTTTGATCCGAGAGCAGAGCTGGTGTGCGGATGTTTTTCAGCGATTGATGAGCTGAACGTAGAATGCGCGGATTATTATAACGTGGACAAATCGCGAATCTATTTCGATTACAAAAAAATGGCAGAGGCAGAGGCCGGTAAAATTGATTTTGTGGCAATTTGTACGCCGAATTTTGTGCATTATGAAATTGCAAAGTGCTTTCTGGAGCATGGAATCGGCGTTATGTGCGAAAAACCGCTGTGCTTTGAAGTGGCAGAAGCAGAGGAACTGGCTGCATTGGCAAAAGAGAAAGACCTTCTTTTTGCAGTGAACTACTGCTATTCGGGTTATCCGATGGTAAAGGTAATGAAAGAAATGGTAGCGAGAGGCGAACTGGGAGATATCGTTTCTATCAATGCAGAGTACACGGCGGGCTGTTTCTTAAATGTGCTTCATGAAGATTCCCAGATTAACAGTAAGATCTGGCGTTCGGATCCGAAACTTTCCGGCATTTCCAACACCTGTGCGGATGACGGTACCCACATTGAACATCTGGTTCATTATGTTACAGGACTGAAAATTAAAAAAGTAGCAGCTACGGTTGACCGTTTTGGAAAAAAATTGGATTTCAATGACAATATTCTGGTGGAATATGAGAATGGTGTCCATGGTTCCTATTGGTTCTGCCAGGTGGCATGTGGTAAATCTAATGAAATGGTATTCCGTGTATATGGAACAAAGGGGGGCTTAGAGTGGCAGCAGATTCGCCCGGATGAGGTTATCTTCCATAAATATGGAGAGGCAACACAGGTTTTGACACGTGGAGGTAGTTATTTCTCAGATGAAGAAAAACGTCATTTCCGTCTCCCGTTCGGACATCCGGAAGGATACTACGTTGCGGAAGCTAATATTTATAAAAATATTATCAATTATCTGATCAAACGTAAAAATGGTGAACCGCTTACAGCGGACGATCTGGACTTCCCGGATGTTGAAACTGGTGTATCGGGCGTTAAATTCGTTCATGCAGTTATGAAGAGCGGCGACAATGATTCGAAATGGGTAGAAGTAGAATAAGAAAAGGAGGCAGGAGCATATGCAGTCAATTATCTATAAAGGACCTGGAAAATTTGCGATTGAAGATAGACCGAAACCAATCATCAAAAAAGCAGATGATGTGATGATCAAAGTGCTGGGAGTGTGTATCTGTGGTACAGATATTAACATTTTTGCAACTCCGCAGAAACATCCGTCCCGTCCGGGAATTATCTTTGGACATGAATTTTGCGGACAGGTTGTAGAGGTAGGAGAAGCGGTTACAAGCTTAAAACCGGGCGATAAAGTAATCGTAGACCCGCATGGACCGTGTGGTTACTGTGATGCCTGCCGTGCCGGACTTCCGGAAATGTGTAAGAATCTGTATCTGGATGAGCCGGGACTGGAAGGCCAGGCGAATGCGATGGGCGTATTTAAGGATGGCGGATTAACCAGCTATACACTGGTTCCGGAAAAGTTTGCGTATAAAATCGCAGCTGATACACCGGCAGAACTGATGGCGCTGGCAGAGCCGCTGGCATGCTGTGGATATTCCCTTGAAAAGCTGAATATCCATGTGGGAGATACCGTCTGCATCCTGGGTGGCGGTCCGATTGGACAGCTTTATCTGGCACTGGCGAAGGCAAGCGGAGCAAGAAAGATTATTCTTTCTGAGCCGATCGAGTACCGCAGAAATAAGGCGCTGGAATTAGGTGCAACCAGAGTTGTGGATCCGAATGTTGAGGATATCAAACAGGTGTGCATGGAAGAAACAAACGGTGAAGGTGTCGATCATTGTATTGAAGCGGTTGCCGCAATGTTGATGGATTGTATCGACTGTGTACGCCCGAGAGGAAAAGTGCTTCAGTGCGGACATGATGAGACTGCATTAGCTCCGATCAAGGTTGGAGAGGTTCTGAAAAAAGAAGTAGAAATTCATGGCGTATTCCTTGGAAAATATTACATGGAAAAGACAGCCCGTATCATCGAAAGCGGTGTGCTTCCGCTGGAAAAGATTGTAACACATACATTCC
>ERZ791704.1181-NODE-1181-length-10829-cov-3.14804_pt1 | contig 10829 bp, 8 predicted proteins | sample MGYA00510045_ERZ791704 | MGnify/ENA primary metagenome ERZ791704 (study PRJEB30046, sample SAMN00715247) | human gut metagenome | study: EMG produced TPA metagenomics assembly of the A metagenome-wide association study of gut microbiota in type 2...
TTTTCATCTTTGCTCCCTGCATTTGCAACTGAACCTGTTACCCTCAAAGTCGGAGCTTCTCCCCTTGTAACAGGAGACATCCTTGAGTTCGTAAAACCTGCCCTTGCCAAAAAAGGCATCAATCTCAAGATCATCGAATTTACCGACTATATCCAGCCGAATTTAGCTTTGGCCGATAAAGAAATTGATGCAAATCTTTTCCAGCACAAGCCTTTCATGGATAAGTTCTGCCAGGATAGAGGCCTTAAACTGACGGCTTTGCCCGGAATTTTTATTGCTCCGATCGCTCTTTACTCGAAAAAGATTAAAGATGTGAAAGAGCTTAAGAAGGGCGACACCATCACGATTCCTAACGATCCGACCAACGGCGGCAGAGCGCTGCAGCTTCTTGCCGGAGCAGACCTCTTAAAGCTTAAAGAAGGTGTAGGACATGCTGCAACGGTCGAAGACATCATTGATAATCCGCTTAGATTAAGAATCATGGAAGTTGAAGCAGCTACTCTGCCGAGAACGCTCGATGATGCCCGCGCTGCCGTGATTAACCAAACTTATGCACTGCCGGCCGGTCTTAATCCTGTCAAAGACTCGCTCCTCATTGAAAGCAAAGATTCTCCCTATGCAAACATGGTTGCCATCCGTACCGGTGACAATCGTCCGGAACTTGTTGAATTAAACAACGCACTTCACACGCCCGAAGTAAAAGAATTCATACTTGAACACTACAAAGGATCTTTGATTCCATCCTTCTAACATTAGGACGTCTAGGAAATGAATAAACGCAATTTCTTGATTACCGCCGCGCTCAGCGCCGCTTTCTGCTTTTTCGGAACGGCAAACGCAGCAGAAACTTTAAAGATCGGGGCTTCCCCGGTGCCGCACGCAGATATTCTTAAGGTCGTGCAGCCCGAACTTGCTAAAAAGGGCATTGACCTCAAGATCATTGAGTTCTCTGATTATGTTCAGCCGAACTTGGCCCTTTCTGACAAAGATTTGGATGCCAACTTCTTCCAGCATCTTCCTTATTTAGACGCTTTCTCGAAAGATCATCGCTTGAATCTGGTGTCTGCCGGAGCAGTCCATATCGAGCCGATGGGCGTTTACTCTAAGAAAGTAAAGAATTTGGCTGATCTGAAAAAAGGCGCCTCCGTCGCCATTCCGAATGACCCGACGAACGGCGGAAGAGCACTTCAGGTTCTGGCTGCTGCCGGTTTGATCAAAATGAAAGACGGTGTCGGTGTGAACGGAACTCCTCTGGATATCATCGATAATCCTAAGAGAATCCGTATCGTCGAAGTGGAAGCTGCAACACTGCCAAGAGCTTTGGACGATTTAGATGCTGCCGTCATCAATTCTAATTATGCCCTCGGCGCTAATTTGAACCCCACAAAAGACGCGATTGCCATTGAAGCCAAAGATTCTCCTTACGCAAACGTTGTGGCTGTGAGAGCAGGGAAAACAACCCTGCCATTAAGGAATTGATGAGCTCTCTTCATTCGCCCGAAGTTAAGAAGTTTATTGAGGAAAAATATAACGGAGCCGTAGTACCGGCTTTCTAATTTTGATTAATTGGCCGCTAATCGGAGGGATCCGTCAGAGCTGAAGAATCTTGAAAATTACTTCTGACGGTTTATCCATTAGCGGACAAAAGAAAATCTTTCCATTTTGAGACAACAAAAAACGGCCCTGCGGCCGCTTTTTGTTGTTAAAGACTATTGAAACGAAGGCATCATACCAAAACGATTGAATTCTCTTTCCTGTTCTTCGATAAGGTCTTCACCGTCCAATTCAAAATTCTTCTCGATGTCGATGTCTTCAATGAGAAGACGATTTTCGCCTTTAGATGTCAGCCTGGCCCAGAAAATTGATCCGGCGGCATCTTTCATTCTGACTTCCGTTTTGCCGATACGATTTAATTGTGCTTCTTTAACCTGAAAGACTGCTTTGTCTACGATCAAGTCACGAAGAAGATAACCGGCTGCAATGCCTAGCGTCGCCGCGACGCCCTCACCAATCTTGGAAATGATTCCGCTCTTTTCAACCGTGACCCAGCCGCTTTCTCTGCGGGTTGAACAAATAACACATTCACTCGTCTCTTCGGTATACGTAAAAGTCTGATTAATGTCCGTATCGGCTGCTTCTAAAACTTGTAACGCGCCGTTTGTGTATTTAGACATTTTTCATTTCCCTTAATTAAATTTCATTGAACTTTCGTATTGGTCGCTATATTGAAACAAAGCAAAGAAAGGGACAATAGCGTAAACCCCCAGCTAAACTCACTTTGAGCTAAATTATGGAAAAACCCTTAAGCGATTGGCGAAGCAAATTAGGAGGTTTCCCTAAGAAATGCCCAATTTGATAGATAAATTACTTCGCAGGGCAATAAAAAATATGTAGAAAACAAAACCAAAATGGGGCGGAAAATAGGGGAGGGTGAATAATATTAGTGTGTTACCGTTTTCACAAAATTAAGTTGTGCCGGTGTGGCGGCTGTGAGGGGCGTAGAACAAAATTAAGTTGTGACGATTTAAGATGATAAGAAATTTCAGCAAGCTCTTAAGGTTGTTGTAAGAAAGAGACAGCACTCGCATGCTTCAATATTTAGTGAAAACACCTATACAACTTTGAATATTCCTTGTGAATCGGACAAATTGAAAGAAACAGTAAATTATTAAAAGGGTATTTTGTTCTGTAAAAGCAACAAATTAAGCAAAAAAGACTACAGATTCGAAGGGTGAGAAAAAGACAAAATTCATCCTTTTTTTCAATTTTTCATTAAGTGAAACTACTTACTTTTGTTTTTGATCATTTTAAATCCATTGTCTTTTGTCCGAAGTTGTTCTAAATTTCAGCTCAACAGTTTTAGGTGCAATTGTTTTTCATGGTCAACCCTAATATATCTAGCGGATTTGACAGAGAAATTATTCGCACCTGAATTTGTTGGTTTTTTACCCCATGCTGCCGAAAGGTGCCACCCGTCTTTTCGGTTAACTTGGATCAAGGAGATCTACTAAATGAAAGTTATTTATACGGATGTACTGGTCATCGGCGCAGGTCTTGCCGGTCTGCGTATGGCCGTCGGTGCCAAACGCCGCGGACATGATTCCATCATCCTCTCTCTAGTTCCCCCTAAACGTTCCCACTCCAAAGCCGCTCAGGGCGGTATGCAGGCTTCTCTGGCCAATGTGATTAAGGGCGTCGGCGACAATGAGGATGTCCACTTCGGCGACACCGTTCGCGGTTCCGACTGGGGTGCAGACCAGGAAGTCGTTCGTATGTTCGTCAATACTGCTCCTAAAGCTGTCCGTGAACTGGCTGCTTGGGGCGTGCCCTGGAGCCGTATCACTCCGGGTGACCGTCAGGTTATTATCAACGGCGAAAAAGTTACTATTACCGAACGTAAAGAAGCTGCCGGCCTGATCGGTCAGCGTGACTTCGGCGGTACAAAGAAATGGAGAACTTGCTTCGTTTCCGACGGTACCGGCCACGCTATGCTGAACGCTGTTTCCGACCGTGCTATCGCTCTCGGTATTCCTATTCACGAACGTGTTGAAGCCATCGCTTTGATCCACGACGGTTCCCGCTGCTACGGCGCTGTCGTTCGTGACCTTATCACCGGTGAACTCATCGGTTACGTTGCCCGAGCTACTGCTATCGCAACCGGCGGTGCAGGTAAGATCTTCCGCGTTTCTACAAACGCTCAAATCTGTGAAGGTACCGGCCACGCTATCGCTCTGGAAACAGGCGTTGCTATGTGCGGTAACTTTTCCCGGCCGGTATTCTGGTTACTGAAGGCTGCCGCGGTGACGGCGGTCTGCTTCGCGACGTCGACGGCCATCGCTTCATGCCGGACGTTGAACCTGAAAAGAAAGAACTTGCCTCTCGTGATGTTGTTTCCCGTCGTATGGAAGAACGTATTGCTCAGGGCAAGGGCGTTAAGAGCCGCTTCGGTGAACACCTCTGGCTCGACATCACGCTGCTCGGTGAAAACCACATTAAACACAACCTTCGTGAAGTTTACGAAATCTGCCATTACTTCCTCGGCGTTGACCCGACGAAGGATTGGATCCCGGTTCGCCCGGCTCAGCACTACACCATGGGCGGTGTCCGCACCAACCCGAACGGCGAATCTCAGACTCTGAAGGGCCTGTTCGCTGCCGGTGAAGCTGCTTGCTGGGATATGCACGGCTTTAACCGTCTCGGCGGTAACTCCGTTGCTGAAACCGTTGTTGCCGGTATGATCATCGGCGAAACAATCGCTGACTTCTGCGACAAGCCTGAAAACACCATCGACATTCCGACCCGCGTTGTTTACGACTTCATCAAGCGCGAACAGTCCAAACTGGACGCCTTCGTTAAGAACAATGGCAAAGAAAACATGGCTGAGATCCGCACTCGCATGCAGGAAATCATGACGACTAAGGTCGGTATTTTCCGCGAAGGCGAAAAACTCAAGGAAGCTGTCGAAGAACTCGAAGACCTCTACAAGAAGAGCTTCAACGTTGCTGTTAAGAACCAGCCGGGTGCCAACCCTGAGCTTGTTTATGCTTACAGAACACAGAAGATGCTCCGCGTCGCCCTCGGTATGGCTCTCGGTGCTTCTCTTCGTACAGAATCCCGCGGTGCTCACTTCCGTGTTGACTACCCTGTTCGTAACGACGCTGAATGGTGCAAACGTACACTCAGCACATGGAAGAACGAATCCGATACTCTTCCGACAATTACTTACCAAGACCTCGACATCTCCAAGATGGAACTTCCTCCGGGCTGGCGTGGTTACGGTGCTAAGAACTACATTGACAACCCCGAAACACCTGTTCGTCAGAAACAAGTCGACGAAATCCGTGCCAAACTGGAATCCGAAGGCGCAGACCGCTTCGCTGTCCAGAATGCACTGATGCCGTACCTGCAGCTTCTGCCCGAAAATCTCCGCGGCAAGAACGAACGTATTGACGAACCCCTGTCTTAATCTTTGGAGTTGAAATTAAATGGCTGATACAACACAACAGATGGCTGCTGCTGAAGAGAAAAAAGAAGATGCAGTTCCCCAGCAGGCGAAAGCTCATCGCATGCTCCAGGTAAGCATTCTTCGTTACAACCCGGCTGATCCGGATAGCGTTCCTCACCTGCAGACTTACTCCGTTTCCGAAACGGACTCTATGACTCTCTACATTCTCTTGAATGAATTGAGAGACACACAGGATCCTTCCCTCCAGTTCGACTTCGTTTGCCGTGCCGGTATTTGCGGTTCCTGCGCAATGCTCGTTAACGGTAAACCGACTCTGGCCTGCCGCTGCCTGACAAGAGATCTTCCGGATCACTTCACTTTGGCTCCGCTTCCCGGCTTCGAACTTATCGGTGACTTGTCTGTCAACACAGGTAAGTGGATGCGCGGTATGTCCGAACGTATCCAGTCCTGGTGCCACCTTAACGATGACAATGTCAATCTGTCTAAGATTGAAACCCCGATGGATCCGCATCTGGCCGAAGAAATCTACCTGCTTGACCGCTGCGTTGAATGCGGCTGTTGCGTAGCTTCCTGCGGTAACTTCCGTATGCGTCCTGACTTCGTCGGTGCTGTCGCTATCAACAAGATCTCTCGTTTCCGTCTGGATCCGCGCGATCACCGTAATGATGCCGACTACTACGAAATCCTCGGTACTGAAAGCGGAGTTTTCGGCTGTATGTCCCTTCTGGCTTGCCACGACTTCTGCCCGAAAGATCTGCCTCTGAAGACTCAGATTGCTTTCATGCGTCGTAAGATGGCCGAGCAGGGCATCATGGGCAAAGAAGAGCCCAGCCTCAAGAGAGTCATTCCTCTTCGTGAGCTCAAGCTCGACTAATCCTACTTTGTAACAAAACGTCCTAGCAAGACCTAAACCCCTACCTTAATCAGTAGGGGTTTTTGTTTGTTGCGGCAATGAAACAACACATGCCGTGAAGTGATGATACTTAAAACGAAAGTTCTAGGTAAAAACCCTTGATTTATCGACAATTCAGAAAATTTTTAGAGAATTTTCATGAACTGTGCTACTTTAGTCCCCGTTTGAGCAGTACCGATTCCCATGCAAATAAACAATTTGTTACGATACTGCCTGCAGCCACTCAATCGTATGACCACGGTCTTCGGACTGACGAAAGAGGGCGGTTTTTTGAGACTTCTCATTATTCAAAACAGGAGCAACAATGACTCGTATTGAGCACGATTTTATTGGCGACTTAGAAGTTCCGGCTAATGCCTACTACGGCGTTCAGTCTCTTCGCGGTAAAGAAAACTTCTTCATCACTGAAGAAAAGAACAACCAGGAAATCTACTTCATCATCGCTTTTGCTTATGTCAAAAAAGCAGCTGCTATGGCGAACAAAGAACTCGGCGTTGTTAAACCCGAAGTTGCCGACGCAATGATCTGGGCATGCGACCAGCTCATCAACAACACCGAAAAATATCGCGACCAGTTCATCACTGACTGGCTGCAGGGCGGTGCCGGTACTTCTACCAACATGAACGCTAACGAAGTTATCTCCAACCTCGCTATCGAACATCTCGGCGGTAAGCTCGGTGACTACTCCATCGTCAACCCGAACAACGACGCAAACTTCGGTCAGTCCACGAACGACACATACCCGACCGCTATCCATCTGAGCTGCATCCTCCGCTCCAACGTCCTTATCAAGGCTGCTGAAGAACTCCGCGACGCACTCTATGCCAAAGCTAAAGAATTCGATCAGACTCTGAAGATGGGCCGTACCCACCTCCAGGACGCTGTCCCGATGACTCTGGGTCAGGAATTCCACGGCTGGGGCTTCACCATCAATGACGAAATTGAAAACCTGCGCGCTGCCCAGGAACACCTCAAGATCGTCAACCTCGGCGCTACCGCTATCGGTACCACTGTTACGGCTGCTCCGGGATATCCTGAACTTGCTGTTAAGAACCTTGCCGAACTGACCGGCATCGACTTCAAGAACAGTGAAGACCTGATCGCTGCTACCAGCGACTGCGGCGCTTACATGACTCTGTCCTCCGCTATCAAGGGCTTGGCTGTCAAGATGACTAAGGTTTGCAACGACATTCGTCTGCTTGCCTCCGGTCCTCGCTGCGGCCTGAAGGAAATCAACCTTCCTCAGCTCCAGCCGGGTTCTTCCATCATGCCGGGTAAAGTCAATCCGGTTGCTGCTGAAGTTGCCAACCAGGCCAGCTTCCTTGCTATCGGTCTCGACACAACAGTGATGCTTGCCGCTTCTGCCGGCCAGCTCGAACTGAACGTTATGGAACCGGTGATCACTTTCGCTCTGTACACACAGATGAAAGTTATGACCAACGCATGCGACACACTGCGTACAAAACTGGTTGAAGGCGTTACCGCCAACACCGAACGCTGCAAAGACTATGTCATGAACTCCATCGGTATCGTTACACTCCTGAAGCCGCATTTCGGCTATCAGAAGTGCGCAGCCATCGCTAAGGAAGGCTACACAACCGGTAAGTCTCTGCACCAGATCGTTGTTGACGAACAGCACCTGATGACTCAGGCTGAATGGGATGCCACATTCAATACCCAGAACCTGATCCATCCGAAGTTCGTTAAGTAATTTCGAATAGGTTCCAGTGAACTAAAAACCGCCCGTTCGGGCGGCTTTGCCATATTCGGGAGCAGAGAAGGCGAAGTTCAGGCTTTCTCTGCAATCCTCAATTTTCGGTTTTCTCTTTCGGAAGGCTCAGCAATCCTTCGCGAAGCTTTTCTTCTAAAGAGTTGTTGCCGAGCCAGATAGAAAGAACCGCGTCATACAAGGCTTTGCCGCGAACCGGATTTCCCATGAGCTGACCGTTGTAAAAAACAAACGTTCCGCGTGAGGGCAGCCAGTCGACATCGACGACATCACCGGTCTCTAAATTGGTCAAGTCTTTCATAAACTCTTCAATTTGAAGAAGTTCGTTCTCAATAAAATTCTGATACGTCTCGTCGTTATTTTCGGCAATCGCCTCGCGCATAGAAGAAATAAAATCTTCAGCGTTTAAGGGCTTCAATATGACAATCTGCACTCGGCGAGCGCCCAATAAAGCTCTGGAAGTGTCCTGTCGGTGCGTTTTAGCAGGCAAATACAAAGCCACGGCATAAATCGGCTGATCGCTTTGGGTACGAACGCCGGTACCGTTTAAAACTAAGGCGTTCTGACCGACTTTGATATTTTCAGCGAAACGATGGCCGCCGATCTCTACGTAATTCGTCTTTTTTCCGGTGAGAAATTTTTTGATGTCTTCCATCAGCTTTGAGCTGTTTTGGTTCATTATTGTTCTTCCTGAGCTGCTTTATCTTTTTCAGACTTGATAACTTCTAAAAAGGCTTGTGCAAGTTTAATCATTTGCGGCTGCGTCAATCCGCATATTTCCTGCCGAAATTCAATAGATATTCCCGGGTCTACAGGAATCTCTATCACCGTTAGAGGCTCGCCGATCTCCCGACGATTCAGCACTTCCTGATGCGTCTGGCGCTTGAGCTCAACGATGCGGGCTAAGGTGTAACCCTGTTCCTGCAGAGCCTTAACGTTTCTTATCTGTTCTAAGTGGCTTGCGTCATAACGGGCATTTTTTGTTTCGCCGGTCGGCCGGTCTAAAAGCCCGCTGTTAACGTAGTATCGAATCGTTCGTTTACTAAGTCCCGAGACCTGCGAAAGCTCATCAATGGTGAGAAGGTTTTTAGAGCTCACGGTTTGTACAAAAATACAAATAAGTTAAAATAATCTGCACATTATAAGGTGGAGAACCAATGCATATCATTGTTGTCGGAGCAGGGGTCACGGGTATTGCGTGTGCTCATAATTTTTTAAAGCGCGGTCATAACGTTACATTGATCGAGAAAGCCTCGACGCCGAATCAGGAATGCAGTTTCGGAATGGCCGGATTTATGGGTCCTATTTCCGTACAGATGCTTTGTGCTCCCTTTAAAGGCAAAGCCGGTTTGGCCTCCATTTTCGCAAAAACTCGTCGTTTGGGTTGGGATGTTTCCATCGGACAGATGAAATTCCTTCGCGCTTTAGCTAACGCCAGAAGTGCGGATGTCTGGGCCGCAAATCACGACTCTTTAATGACTTTGGCACGCTACAGTGTCGGTTTAACCGAATTCCATGCTCGTTTGGAAGATCTGTCTTTTGAGCAAGTCTACGGTCTGCTTCGTGTCTTTACAAATGCCCAGGCATGGGAAGAAGCTCATAAAGAAGAAAGCGAAAAACCCGGTGAATGGCTGACTAGAGAAGAATCTTCAAGAATCGATCCCTCTCTGGAAAACGTTCCTGATCCTTTCTTGGGATGTTCTTATCTCCCCCAGGAACTCTCCGGCAACGGCTGTTATTACTCTAAACAGATTCAGGCCATCAATGTCAGCCAAAAGAATCTGACCATGATGTATCACACCGAAGTTACGGGCCTAATGTTTGACGAAAACAATAAGGCCGTCGGTGTGAAGACGGACAAAGGCGAAATCGCCAGTGATGCCGTCGTTCTCTGCAGTAATTTAGGTACAAAGCCGCTGCTTGAAGGCAAGCTTGACCTCCCGACGATGCAGCTGACAGGCTGGGCCGTGACGGCAACCATCGATCCGATGAATGTTCCGCCGCTGCACACGCTTATTTTTGACAATAAAGATCTTCTTGTTACCCGTTTAGGCAATCGCGTCAGAGTCTGCGGTCGTTATTGGCTCGGAGAATCTTCTCACGATATGACAGACAAAGTGATCGAAGAAATCTATGAGGCCAGTTGTAAGCTTCTGCCCACAGCGGCTCAATGGACGGAATCCACCAACTGGATCGGCAAATGTATTGTCCATCCGGACAGCCTCCCGTCCTGTGGGGAAACACCTTTCGAAGGCTTGTACCTCAATGTTTGTCACGGATTGAACGGCTGGGCTTTGTCTGAGGGTTGCGCAGAACTTCTTTCGGATATTATTGAGAAAAAGACGCCGGCAATCGATCCGACGCCCTATAGTCCGATGCGATTTGTTAAACGAAAATAGTTTCACGAATATTCTTTGAGACTGTCCGAGCCGGCAGTCTCCTTTCTTTTTAAAGGTAATAATCAATGTCGGTTTCCTTACTTCAGATTCCTCAGTTAAGAGAACTCGAGGAAAAATACGCCCGTATCTTAGGACCCGGAGTTCTTATGGAGAGGGCAGGCAAAGCCGCTGCTGAGTTCATCTCCGATCTTTATCCTGCTCCGGCCCGAGTGACAGTGGTGTGCGGTCCGGGCAACAACGGCGGCGACGGGTACCGAACAGCGATCGAACTTTTAAATAAAGAATACGACGTCAACGTCGTCCAGGTCGCCGGCAAAGCACCTAAGAGCGAAGAGGCAAAGGCTGCTTTGGCGGAGTGGGAAAAGCTAGGCAGAACCGTTTACACCGATCCTTACGACACACCGAAGGCCGATATTGTCGTAGATGCGATTTTCGGCATCGGTTTGGAGCGCCCCCTTAAAGATGAATTCCTCGATGCAGCAATGTGGTTTAACGAAAGACGCGCATTGCACGTTTCTTTGGATATACCTTCCGGCTTGAACTCAGAAACCGGCACTTGGGTCGGTGACAGAGCAGGCTGCAAGGCCGATGCAACGATTTCTTTCTTAAGCGGCAAGGTAGGGCTCTTTACCGGCCTTGGGCCGGATGCCTGCGGCCGCGTCAAAATGGATAACCTCGGTATTTCCATTCCGCTTACCAAAATCAGCCTCCTCGAAGTCAAGGACTTTAAGCATGTCTGCGCGCCTCGCTTAAAGAATACTTCCAAAGCCGATTACGGTCGATTAGGCATTATCGGCGGAGGGAAGGGGACCGGCGGAGGAG
>ERZ791704.1186-NODE-1186-length-10744-cov-3.8317_pt1 | contig 10744 bp, 7 predicted proteins | sample MGYA00510045_ERZ791704 | MGnify/ENA primary metagenome ERZ791704 (study PRJEB30046, sample SAMN00715247) | human gut metagenome | study: EMG produced TPA metagenomics assembly of the A metagenome-wide association study of gut microbiota in type 2...
GATTCAGTTCCTTTGTCAGCAGACAGACAAATTTCATCATAATCATCGGTCCGATCGCAACACACTTGTCATAATGTTTTCCTTCTTTTTCTACCAGATCTTTGATCACCTGCGTCACCATACCGGAGCGTCCATAAGAGCCGTCATCCGTTGTCACATAGAGATTTCCGGCAACTTCTTCCATCTCTTTCTCCATGATCACAAGATCCTTCGTTTTTGCTCCGATGATCACATCGGCGTCTATTCCTCTCTCATGAAGCCATTTCACCTGAGGATATACAGGAGCTGTACCAAGTCCTCCCGCAACAAATAAAATCTTCTGTTTTTTCAATTCTTCGATATCTTCCTCAACAAACTCAGAGGCACATCCAAGCGGACCTACAAAGTCACGGAAAGAATCTCCGGCTTTGAGTTCACAGTAGAAGCTCCGACTTCCTGAACCACGATCGTGATCGTTCCGGCTTCTCTGTCATAATCACAAATAGTAAGCGGGATACGCTCCCCCTTCTCGTCCATCTTTACGATAACAAACTGCCCCGGCTCACAATGACTCGCAACCCTTGGTGCATGCACATCCATCAGAAAAATATTCTCAGACAATTTTTCTGCTTTTAAAATCTTATACATGTTCTTCCTCCTTGTAATAAATCACCTTTTTTAATAATACGCCAAAAATGGCATAATGGCAATAGTTCTTTCCGTGATTTTTCTCTTCTGTCTGCAAAAAGGACAGGCACCGCTTTTGTACTGTGCCTGTCCCTTTCCCGTTCATCCACAAGCGGACAGCCTGATTAGAAATCAACTTCTGTTCCGTAATATGTACATGTGAATAATTTTTCCATTGTTGCAGGATCGATTGCACGAGGATTAGATCCTGTACATGCATCACCTACTGCCAGTTCTGCAATCTTGGCAACTTTTTCTTTGAATTCATTTTCCTCGATTCCGAAGTCTTTGAGAGTCTTTGGAATGTTCAGTTTGACATTAAAGTCATCGATCTTTTCAACCAGACTGTTGATGAGTGCTTTCTCAGATGCTCCCGGAAGTCCCATTCTGCGTGCGATCTCAGCATAACGTTTTGCTGCAACCGGATCTTTTGCGTTGTATTTGATAACATATGGAAGATAGATCGCATTCGCACATCCGTGAGGAATGTGTCCTGTTGAGAATGCTGCACCTGTCTTATGTGCCATAGAGTGTACGATTCCAAGCAATGCATTGGAGAATGCCATACCTGCCAGACACTGTGCATAATGCATCTGCTCTCTTGCATCCATATCGCAGTTGTAAGATGCCGGAAGATTATCCAGTACCATCTCAATTGCCTGCAGTGCAAGTGGATCTGTAAATGGTCCGTTGAGTGTAGAAACATATGCTTCGATCGCATGTGTCAGTGCATCCATACCTGTGTATGCAACCTGTTTTACAGGAAGACCTGCCACAAGATCCGGATCAACGATCGCAACATCCGGTGTGATATTAAAGTCAGCCAGCGGATATTTTACACCTGTCTGATAGTTTGTGATAACAGAGAATGCTGTTACTTCTGTAGCTGTTCCTGATGTAGATGGAATCGCTGCGAATTTTGCTTTCTGTCTCAGTTCCGGGAAATTAAACGGAATGCACAGATCCTCGAATGTTACATCCGGATACTCATAAAATGCCCACATTGCTTTTGCAGCATCAATCGGAGAACCGCCGCCCATTGCCACGATCCAGTCCGGCTCAAATGCACGCATTGCCTCGGCACCTTTCATAACTGTCTCTACAGACGGATCCGGCTCAACGCCTTCAAATAACTGAACTTCCATTCCTGCTTCTTTCAAATATGTTACAGCTCTGTCAAGAAATCCCTGACGTTTCATGGAACCGCCGCCCACTACAAGAATTGCTTTTTTTCCTTTCAGGTTCTTTAATTCTTCCAAACATCCTTTTCCGTGATAAATGTCTCTTGGTAAACAAAATCTGCTCATTATCCTGCATCTCCTTTGATTAAAGTCTGTTGATTTCAACTAAAACCATTATACCACTGTGAAACTTTTCACACAACAAAACTGCCGTTTTTTTTCGTTAAATAATGCACAAAAAACCAGGCTCATTTTTGTTAGAAAATCCCCTTGCATTTTTACAAAGTGTTTATCTAAAAAAATCAGCCGCTTTTACTGCGGCTGATAAATATAATTTCGTTTTGTTATCTGTGTCATTTTTCCGGTCTTACCCACCAGAACTGTACTGAACAGCGTCTGCCCTTCTGGCATCTCGATCGGTCCGGTATACAAGGAAGATTCAGTTGTCGGCGTGGAACCATCTGTCGTGTAATAAGCTGTGTAGCCTTCCGGCACGGTAATACTGATCTGCGTAGCTGTACTGTACTGCCCCGTGGACGGTGTTACAACCGGTGCATCCGCTACCGGAAATTCAATCTCATAAGTTTTTGAGACCACCAGACTTGGGATTTTCTTTTTGTTATAGGCAATCGCCTTAATCTGCGTCTTTCCTTCCTCATTTAAAAGAATCGGCTCGGTATACTTTGTGCTGGACGAAGTCGGATTCGTTCCATCTGTCGTGTAGTAAATGGTCTCCCCTGATGCGGACAGTGTCACTTCCTGTACTTCACTATATTTTCCATCATCCAGACTGAAGACCGGCTCTGTAGAAACATATGCTTTCAGACTGGAAAGCACGGATTCGTCATCGCAGTCCTCGAGAATCTCGGAAATCTTATCAAGCTGCTTTGTCTCCTCATAAAAGCTGATTGCTGCCCGATACAGTTCTTCGTTGGATGGATAAGAAGCAATAGCAGAAAGAAATACGGATTCTGCCTCATCCCCTTCATCCTGTTCCATATAAGTCTCTGCCAGACCGGAATATGCCTCTGCCCTCTGGGCATTCTTTCCAATCGCATGTTTGAAGTATTTTTCTGCTGTCTGATATTCTTTCATCTGCAGTGCATCGTACCCTTTTGCCACTTTTCCCACATAAGAATTCTGATACAGAAAATAGCCGAACGCCGCTCCAAAAATCAACAGGACCAGAAACAGGATCAAAAGCACTTTCCGTCTTCTGCGAACCAGCTGCTTTTTTCGTTCCTGCTGTTTTCGTTTCGCCTCTGCACGGGATCTGTTTCTCGCCGCACGCTCTCGCCCGGCCTGTATTTCATCCAGCTCTTCCTGACTGAGCACCCGCGTTGCTTTTGACTGGTACACTTCCTGTCTTCTGCCAAAATCACGGACATCCTTTGTCTGAAGCTGCCTGGTAACATCTTCGACCGAGCCTTTTACTTCCTGTGTAAGAACATCATCCAGAGGATTGTAATCAGGGACGATCTGAACTTCTTTTCCACATCTGGGACAACGCATCCAGCCTTCCGGAATAATCGCATTACAATGCGTACATCTCATATTAGTTCCTCCTAATCGCGTGCGGCCTGCACGCAATTGTTCATCAGCATGGCGATTGTCATCGGACCTACCCCGCCAGGTACCGGCGTAATGGCAGATGCCCTGGAATACACATCCTCAAAATCCACATCTCCACAGAGATGGTTTTGGGCATCTCTGTGCATTCCCACATCGATCACAACCGCGCCTTCTTTTATGTACTCTGCTGTGATCATCTTCGTCTGTCCGACTGCTACGATCAGAATATCTGCTCTGCGTGTCACTTCTTTTAGATCTGCTGTCCTGGAATGTGCAACCGTCACGGTCCCATTCTCACGCAGAAGCAGTGCTGCCATCGGCTTTCCTACAATGTTGCTTCGCCCGATCACCACGCACTCTTTTCCTGCAATCTCAATTCCGGAATACTTCAAAAGCTGAATGATCCCCGCCGGTGTGCAGGATACAAATCCGGTCTCTCCGAGCCAGAGCCGTCCCACGTTCACCGGATGAAATCCGTCTACATCCTTGTCCGGTGAAATCGTACGTATGATCCGGTCTTCATCAATGTGTGCCGGAAGCGGAAGCTGTACCAGGATTCCATGTACCTTCTCTGTATGATTCAGTTTCTCGATCAATTCTACCAGTTCCGCTTCTGTTGTAGCCTCTTTTAACTCATACGAAACGGAGTCGATCCCGATATAGGCGCACGCCTTTTTCTTGTTGTTTACATATACCGAAGAAGCCGCATCCTGCCCTACCTGAATCACTGCCAGACAGATCTTGGTGCCTCTTTCTTTCAGCACGGATACTTCTTCTTTCAATTTATCTTTGATTTCTTTTGCAATTCGTTTTCCGTCAATTATCTGTGCCATTCAATACTCCTTTAAAACAGTCCTGTAATTTTACCGTCATCTGTTACATCGATGTTATTTGCAGCAGGGACTTTCGGAAGTCCAGGCATTGTCATCACCGCACCTGTCAGAGCAACGACAAATCCGGCACCTGCGCTGACATAAACTTCACGGATATGGATGTCAAAGTTTTCCGGACGTCCCAGTTTTTTCGCATCATCTGACAGAGAATACTGATTCTTTGCCATACAGATAGGGAAATGTCCAAATCCCATCTCTTCGATCTTCGCAAGCTGTTTCTTTGCAGCCGGCTCATAGACAACACCGTTTGCCCCGTAAATCTCTTTTGAAATCTTCTCGATCTTTTCTGTCAGAGAAAGTTCATCCTCATACAGTACATGGAAATTGCTTTCCTTATTCTCCAGTGTATCCAACACTTTTTCTGCCAGTTCGATTCCGCCTTCTCCGCCTTTTTCCCATACCTTTGCAAGGGCGAATTCACAGTCTCTTTCTTCACAGAAGCTGCGGATAAATTCATTTTCCGCTTCCGTATCTGTAACAAAGGAATTCAGTGTTACTACAACAGGAACGCCGTATTTCTGAATATTCTCAATGTGTTTTTCCAGATTCACGATTCCTTTTTTCAGTGCTTCCAGATTTTCTTCGCCCAGATCCTGTTTTGCAACTCCGCCATTGTATTTCAGTGCCCGCACTGTCGCTACAAGTACCACTGCGTCCGGTTTTAATCCCGCTTTACGGCATTTGATATCCATAAATTTCTCAGCTCCAAGATCCGCTCCGAATCCGGCTTCTGTAATTGTAATATCGCTGATTTTTAAAGCCAGCTTTGTCGCGCGGACACTGTTGCAGCCGTGTGCGATATTGGCAAACGGTCCGCCGTGTACCAGTGCCGGTGTGTGCTCCAGTGTCTGGATCATATTCGGTTTGATCGCATCCTTTAACAGTGCAGTCATGGCGCCTGTTGCCTGAAGATCGTCTGCTGTTACCGGATTGCCTTCAAATGTATATGCCACGATGATTCGTCCCAGGCGGCGTTTCAGATCTGCAAGATCATCTGCAAGACAAAGGATTGCCATGATCTCAGATGCGACTGTGATCACAAAATGGTCTTCTCTCACCATTCCATCCATCTTGTTTCCAAGTCCTACTACGATGTTGCGAAGAACTCTGTCGTTCATGTCCACGCAGCGTTTCCAGACAATATTTCTCGGATCAATTCCCAATGCATTGCCCTGCTGAATGTGATTATCCAACATGGCAGCCAGCAGATTATTCGCAGAAGTGATCGCGTGGAAATCTCCGGTGAAATGCAGATTCAGATCTTCCATTGGGAGAACCTGTGCATACCCGCCTCCTGCTGCTCCGCCTTTGATTCCAAAACATGGTCCAAGAGATGGTTCACGCAGTGCGATGATTGCCTTTTTATTCATTTTTGCAAATGCCTCACCCAGACCTACTGTGATCGTGGTCTTTCCTTCTCCTGCCGGGGTCGGATTGATGGCTGTCACAAGAACCAGTTTTCCATCCTTGCGGTCTTTTACGTTCTCCCAGAGTTCATCGGAGAGCTTCGCTTTGTACTTTCCATAAAACTCCAGTTCCTCTTCTGAAATTCCGATAGACGCTGCCACGTCTTTGATGTGCATTAATTCTGCTTCCTGTGCGATCTGAATATCTGTTTTCATCATTTCTTCCTCCACTGCATTATAAATTTTCCTGAATGTACTGTTCAAATTCTTCTTTTGTCATCAGTACTTTTCTTGGTTTTGTTCCGACTTCTTCTCCGACCACTCCTGCACTGGCAAGCTGATCCATAATCCGGGCTGCCCGGTTGAAGCCGATTTTAAACATCCTCTGGAGCATTCCAATGGATGCTTTTTCTTTTTCAATGATCAGCCGTCCTGCATCTGCAAAATATGCATCCTGCTCATTTGCATTATCCTGCACCCCGGCTCCCTGTATCCCAGGAACCGGTGACGGCAGATCGGAATTTACGTGCTCCTCCACTTCTTCACTGTAGGAGGCATTTCCGTTGTGTTCGATGAGATAGTCCACAACCTTCTGCACTTCTTTATCTGAAACAAAGGATCCCTGCACACGGACCGGTTTTGGATATCCTGTCGGATAAAACAGCATATCTCCCTTTCCAAGCAGTTTCTCCGCTCCATTCATATCAATGATCGTCCTGGAATCTACTCCTGATGAGACAGAAAATGCGATTCTGGACGGCATATTGGCCTTGATCAGACCTGTGATGACATTCACCGAAGGCCGCTGTGTTGCAATGATCAGATGCAGTCCCGCCGCTCTGGCAAGCTGCGCCAGACGGCAGATCGCGCCTTCTACTTCCCCCGGCGCCACCATCATCAGATCCGCCAGCTCATCTACAATGATCACAATCTTCGGCAGTTTTTTCGGAGCTCCTTCTTCTGTCATCTGCGCAATCTTTTCATTGTATCCTTTCAGATCCCGAACATTCTGCTGGGCAAACAGCTGATACCGCTTCATCATCTCAGCGACTGCCCAGTTCAGAGCGCCTGCTGCTTTTTTCGGGTCCGTCACGACCGGGATCAGCAAGTGCGGAATTCCATTATAGACACTTAGTTCCACTACTTTGGGATCCACCATGATCAGTTTTACTTCTTCCGGATCTGCATGGTATAAAATACTCATGATCAGCGTATTGATACATACCGACTTTCCGGATCCTGTCGCTCCTGCCACAAGTAAATGCGGCATCTTTGCGATATCTGCGATCATCGTCTTTCCTGAAATATCTTTTCCCACGGCAAACGGAATATTCGCTGTGGAATTTTTAAATTCCCCGGATTCTAACAGGTCCCTAAGCATCACTGCCGTATTCTCCTGGTTCGGGACCTCAATCCCAACGGCTGCTTTTCCCGGAATCGGCGCCTCGATCCGGATATCTGCCGCTGCCAGATTTAATTTGATGTCATCTGCCAGACCTACAATCTTACTTACCTTCACACCTTGTTCCGGCTGCAGCTCATACCGCGTCACAGACGGTCCGCAGCTTGCATTTGTTACATGAACGCGAACCCCGAAATTCTGCAGGGTCTGCTCCAGTTTCTGGGCCGTGGCGCGCAACTGGGCATCCGAGTCTCCGCCGCCCTTTTTCCCTTTTGTCAGAAGATTCATTGGCGGAATCTTGTACACTTTCTTCGGCTGCTGCTCCTGCTCTTTGATACTCTGTTCTACCTGAACAGTCTCTGCTTCCACAGCTGCCGCACTCGCCTTGGTCTTCTTCCTTGTACGGACTGACTCTTCCGGAACATCCTCCTGCGTCATGTTGCCCTCTTCTGCCGGTTCCGGTTCATTCTCCCATAATGGAGTATCCACTGCGCTCGCATCCGACGCCGTGCTTTCCGGACGATTGATCACAAAATCTTCAAATGGAGACGGCAGTGGCTCTGAAAAATCCGATTCCTGTGAAACAGTCAGTTCCCGCATATCCGGATCTTTTCCTGAAGAATTCTTTTTACGCTTTTTCGCTGTTGTCTCCTTTGGCACTTCACTTTCCTGGGCCTGCAGCGTTGTTGCAAAAGAAACACCCGATACTTTATGATCACTTCTTCTGGAAGAATCATTCGGTTCTGTCTTTGCTTCTTCTGCCTGTCTTCGTTTTTCTTCTCTGTTCTTCGCACGCCGGGCAGATGCTTCTCCCTGCCGGCGCTTCATATCTGCATACGCCTTTTTGCTTCCTTTTCCAAGAGGTGCAAGCAGAGAACGTTCTGTGATCAGAATCACACAGATTACCATAAGTACAACGAGTACCACATAAGCGCCTACCACACCAATAAACGGACACAGAATCTTCACCAGACAGCCCCCTGTAAGACCGCCCGCTTTTCTGTAATCACTGGCATACTGATAATAGCTCCACAGACTTTCTTTGGCATCAAAAGGATGCATCACCAGCTGGAAAAATGCACAGATTGCAAACAATAAGGCCACACATGCTGCAATTTTTATGTAGGCGTGTGTATTGCCTTTATTCGAAATTCCAAAAGCAACCACGCCAAATAAGAGAAACGGCAGAATATATGCCATCACTCCGAAAAAACCAAAGAGTACAGAAGAGATCGCACTGCCTGCAATCCCTATGACTCCAAAATTGCTTAAAAGCATCAGCACACAGACCGCAAACATGACCAGAATCAAAATTTCACTGTTCAGGGATGTACTTGCCTGATTTTTGGATGACTTTTTTCTTGTAGTTTTCTTTTTCCTTGTTGACTTTGCAGCCATAATACTTCCCCCTTGATAATTACACATACTACATCTAGTATAACATCAATTGAAAAGTGTGTCATTAACATTTTTTCTGCCGGATCATTTCCCGCAGCTTTTTCAATGCCATGCTGATTCCTCCAACCTCATCGATCATGCCTTCTCTGACTGCATCTTCCCCTTCTAACATAGTCCCGACATCTTTTACCAACTGTGTGGAATCCAACATCAATTCTTCCAGACGTTCTTTGGTAATCTGCGAATGAGCTGCGATAAACCGGGTAATCCGATCCTGCGTCTTTTCCATATTACGATAACTCTGAATCACTCCAATAAACATCCCGGAGGATCTCACCGGATGCACGATCATTGTTCCACTCGGCACAATAAAAGAATAATCTGCGGAAACTGCAAGCGGTCCGCCGATGGAGTGGCTTCCTCCCAGAACCAGAGAGACCGTTGGTTTGCTTAAGGATGCGATCATTTCCGCGATCGCCAGCCCTGCCTCCACATCACCGCCCAGTGTATTGAGTAAAATCAAAACTCCATCCACTTCATCGTCATCCTCCACCTCTGCCAGTCTTGGAATCAAATGCTCATATTTGGTGGCTTTTGTGTTTCCGGAAACAGCCTCATGCCCTTCAATCTCTCCAATGATCGTCAGAAGCTGTATGTTCGCTTTGTGCCCGTTTCCATTCAGATTTAAGGTGCCGGTCTCTTTAATCTCTTCGTTTTTATCCAGACGTTGTCTTTGCTTCTCCTCATTTTCCATGATCTTCTACCTTCTTTTCTCTATTTTCAGGTCTGTACTTGGACAGCCGGATACTTTAGTATTCGATCAACCGCCCTTGTTTATACGGAAAATGATGATTTTTCACGCAAAAATGGTATGGATGCCTCTTGTATACATCCATACCATCTTGAATTAACGAAGTGCCTGCTCGACATCCGCAATAATATCTTCTATATTTTCAATTCCCACACTGAAACGGATCAGATCCGGCTGAACGCCTGCTTCTACCAGCTCTTTGTCATTCATCTGACGATGCGTGTGGCTGGCAGGATGAAGAACACAGCTTCTGGCATCTGCTACATGTGTCACGATCGCTACCATTTTTAATCGATCCATCATCTCAACTGCAGCGTCTCTGCCGCCTTTGAGACCGAATGTGATGACACCGCAGGTTCCGTTTGGCATATATTTCTGCGCAAGATCATAATATTTGTCTCCCGGAAGTGATGGACAGCGCACCCATGCCACCTTCTCATGATTTTTCAGATACTCTGCCACCTTAACTGCATTTTCACAGTGGCGCGGCACTCTTAAATGCAGTGTCTCCAGTCCGATGTTTAACAGAAATGCATTCTGCGGTGACTGGATAGAGCCGAGATCTCTCATCAGCTGTGCAGTTGCCTTTGTAATATACGCACCTTTGCCAAATTTTTCTGTATATACAATTCCATGATATGTCTCATCCGGAGTTGTCAGTCCCGGGAATTTTTCTTTGTGTGTCTCCCAGTCAAAATTTCCGCTGTCCACGATCGCACCGCCCACGCAAGCGGCATGTCCGTCCATATATTTTGTAGTAGAATGTGTCACAATATCCGCGCCCCATTCAAACGGACGGCAGTTGATCGGTGTTGCAAATGTATTATCCACAATAAACGGCACACCATGTGCATGTGCGGCATTTGCAAATTTTTCCAGATCCAGAACAACGAGGGCCGGATTGGCGATCGTCTCTCCAAATACTGCTTTTGTATTTTCCTGAAATGCTGCATCCAGCTCTTCCTGCGTACACTCAGGATCTACAAACGTAGCTTCTACACCCATTTTTTTGATCGTATGGGCATACAGATTGTAGGTACCTCCGTAAAGAGCAGATGCACAGACAATATGATCTCCCGCTTCCACGATATTCATAATCGCATAGAAATTAGCTGCCTGTCCGGATGATGTCAGCATTGCTGCCACTCCGCCTTCCAGATCACAGATTTTTGCAGCAACCGCATCATTGGTCGGATTCTGAAGTCTGGTATAAAAATAACCGGACTCCTCTAAGTCAAACAGACGCCCCATCTGTTCACTGCTTGTATATCGAAATGTTGTACTCTGATAAATAGGAAGAACTCTCGCCTCTCCATTACCCGGTTCATATCCGGATTGTATACATTTTGTCTCTGTCTTGTAATTACTCATTTTTATATCCATTCCTTTCGCGCTGCTCAAGGCACAAAACGTCA
>ERZ791704.1188-NODE-1188-length-10739-cov-53.7974_pt1 | contig 10739 bp, 10 predicted proteins | sample MGYA00510045_ERZ791704 | MGnify/ENA primary metagenome ERZ791704 (study PRJEB30046, sample SAMN00715247) | human gut metagenome | study: EMG produced TPA metagenomics assembly of the A metagenome-wide association study of gut microbiota in type 2...
ATGGATGGAGCTCTTTTCAATTAGAATACAGCGCACTTTTCAATTAGTATCTACATCTTCGTCAAGCAATCGTTGGTAATAGGCCTGATATTCGCCCATAAACTCCACGGCTTCGGGCAAACGGCTCACATCCGAACGCCAATCGTGATACTTCATGGTAATTTCCTCTGCGGGATTCTTGAAGCGATAAATCAGGTTCTTCAAATCGCTATTCTTGCGACTCTTCGTTTCACGCTGTTTCTGCAAAGCTAAATCGATCTCATGTTGTAACGTGTCACGCTTTCCGTTCAAATCCTCCAATGCCACATTCAGTAAATCTGTGTGTTGCGACTCAAAAGTATCCGTATCAACTACGCCTATTTGAGCCAAAGCTGAATTACTTTCGTTTCTCCTTTCTTTGAGCTTATTCTCACGATTCTCCGATAATGTTTTCTTTTTGATAGCTTCATTGTTCTCATCATCAAGTAAACCGATTTCTTTTCTCACCCCCGCCAATTGCTCCTGTAAAATCTTCACCCGATTATTGGCTTCCTCCAGTTGTCGTTTCTGTTCTTGCTTTTGCTGAATGACTAGTACACACGACTGCCAGTCGATATCATCAAATTTATCGTATTTACTAAACAGCGTCAAATAGGTTTCCCGCTTCTTCTGAGCATTCTTTATGTCTTCCTCTAGCTTACGGACTTTAGCTGCTGTCATCTTTTCTTCCTGCTGCAACTGACGCACCTCTGCCTGTAACACGGCAATTTTCTCCTTGTTATCCCAGCCAAGCACATAGTGTTCCTTGCCTCGTATCTCTGGTCGGTCGTCTTTCTCATGCTTACCACCTCTCGCCTTTATCAGCCCCTCTTTTGTTACTGCTTTCTCTTGCAGATGGTTGAAGTCCGCAAGCGAATCAACACAACTATAGTTGAACTCAGCAAATAACCTGTCCTCAAGCCAATCCAAATACAAACACATTGGCTTGTATTCAAGCTTACGGAGCAACGAATCCGCTTTCAATGTCCTATCCAAACTCACGAATAGTCTCTGCGCCCTGGTATCGCTGATACACGATACGACCTCGCAGATTATGACCATTCACATACTCATTTACCTGCTTGTAATACTTCTCCGGCACTACCAACCGCAATGCAAAATTGTGAAGAATACGCTCAATGGAATATTCCCAATCACGCTCATCATCCTTCACACATATCAGTTCACCAATGAATGGAATCTCTTCGGTAGTTGCACCAACAGCTTCCAGTATCTCATCACGAATCTCAGCCACACGACCGGATATATTGTTCTTATGCTGCTGCAGATAGCGTATGGTGGCCATTCGTTCTTCTATGTTGCTACTGATTTCATCCTGACGGTTTTGTGCCTGACGCTTCTCTTCCATAAGTTGCCTGTCAATCGTCACTTGCAGAGCATCTTTCTCGCGTTTGGCGGTCGCACGATTAATTTCGAATACCTCTACATCAGGACTTTGTTCCATCTTCACCAGCTTTGCCAACTTATCGTATTCTTCGGCTTTGGCCTTGCGGTTATCACGTATCCTCACTCTCTGATTGATTTCCTTTTCAATTTCATGTATCTGCTGACCCACCTCGTCCTTCTCAATAGCCACCGTCAAGCGCATTTGCTCTTGTTCCAGCTCACCCTTCTGCACCTTCAACTCCTTCAACCTATCTTCCAGTTTCCTCAAGTCGCTCTTGCAGCACACCAACTCCTTGTCGCACAAATCCACCGTTCGCGCAGCAAACCAATAGGCTGCCACACTCTTCTCCTGCTCCATTTCAACTATGCGTATGTCTATCTCCTTCAGTTCCTCTGTCAATGCATTGATAGGTTCCAGTTGGGCAATCTGCTCCTTCACCTTATCGATATTAGTCTTAGCCTCCATCAGATTTTGGAAGTTGTCCTTCAGTTCCTGATACTTCTCCTCAGCCGGCAGTTCCTCGAGCATATTCGTACGAATAAAACTGTCCAGATCGTCCAACACTTTCACACCCACTATCTGATTGAAGAGTGTAAGCGCCTTGTCCGAACGCATACCGAAGAGGGTTATCATCTTTTCGCCATATGCCACCGGACCATCAAAAAACTCTATCGTGCGTTTTGTTTCATTCGTATTGTATTTTTTCGTCAGTCGCTTGCGCCAATCGCCATGCAAGTCAAACTCTGAAAAGTCACGCTCTATAGTCAACGACTCTCGGGCTACACCAAACAGTACCTTTAGTTCCTCGCCAGTGTAGTAGCGCACCTGAAACAGCGTCACCACGCGCTTGTCCACATTGCAGAACGATGCAAGCAATACCGAACGAGCCCCTTTGTCGCGCAATCTCAGCGTGGTTGTGCTCGCTGCACCCTCCTGCTGCTGATTGCCATAGTTGCCAAAGAAGTACGATTCCTCTGTACGGTTGCCCTTCTTCTCCACACCCGATGATTGATTGTAAAATCGTTGGCGCTTCAGTGGCACCATCAGCGTGAGCAGAGCATCTATCAGCGTACTCTTGCCCGAGGCGTTTGCTCCGGTCAATAGCGAGTTGTTACCATGCAAATTCATATGGTACACTTTTTTGTCAAAGGTTCCCCAATTCCACACTTCCAAATAGTCAAGCTTAAAGCCTGCCACTTCCGAACTGGTATTAAATAGGTTCATCTGCTGCATTATAGTCATTAAGTTTGTTTTTAAATTCTAATATATCGTCCAGTGTCACCTTATCCTTGATGATGCGATGTATCTTATAGCGCTTCTCACCCTCAATATGCTTTGCTTCCACCAGGAAACCAAAGCCTGCTATGCTGTCTATATAGCGGTCAAGATCTTTCTCAAACTTGGCACGATTGAATGTGGCGGGAAGAAACAATTCTGCCTCTTCCTTTATTTCAGTAGCAGTTACATACTTGTCCGAAGCCTGCGACTCTGTTGGATTGCTGTCGAAGTCTTCGAGTATCTGCCTCAACACGATGAGTATCACCGAAACCTCAAAACCATACGACCTTCTCGACACCATGTTCAATGTTTTGTCTTCGTCCAATTTCATTTGCTTGACAAAGGCAAAACCTTCATCCTTTTTCACGATGAGTTCCAGTCCCATCACACTGATATAGTCCTGAATCTCGCTTTGGTAGTCGAGTAAATCATTCCAAACTACATCGTCTTTCTCTACGATGCCTTTCAACAGTTTCACTACAGCCCTGCTGTATGGTTGTATATTTGCTGCGTTCATCTTGTTATTATAATTTCGGGAATTGATATGGTTTTATTTTCTGTAAAAATAATATGTTGCTGGCGTTCTTCGCTTACCACCGTCTTATATTCCTTCAGCACGCCAATGTATCCAAACACTTCCGACAGACCTTTCTCCACGCCTTCGTTCCGCTCTATCACCTCTGCCAGGGTCGTCTGCTGTCTGTCGTTCAACACCTCGTTGATGCGGTCTCTCAGCACCTTTCGGTCGATGTGATACGGATTGTAGAGTTTACCAATACTCTCCAAATCAGCCAGACTCAGTCCGGCTATGTCAGGCTTATCCTTATACACAGTTTCTTTTACAGGTGTGAGGGTAAGAGGGCGCTCCAGCGGCAGATTGATGTCAATGGTTTCGTATTCAAGCGAAGCATCTGGCTTTTCTTTCCGTCTGCTGGCTTCGATGAGTAGTTTCTTTATATCGTTGATTACTTGCTTTGTCGCCTCAGCATTCATATGTCCGTTCTGGCGAATGATTCGACTCAGTTTCTCGCTCATGCGGTCGTTGGTTTTCGCAACCTTCTCACCAGCGTCAAACAGATGCTTTTTCATTTCCTTGAGAAACATGTCATGTGCATCAATGCCTCTATTTTCCAGCGTTTTGTAGAGTACACCAGTCAACTCGTCCCATTCTTTCTGCAGATCGGCCGAGAGCAGAAACTCCCAAAATGCATAGAAACTTTTGCCTTGTTGCGATTGTTTTAGTTCGCCATATGCATCAAAGATGTAGTTCAACAAAGCTTTCTTCTCTGCATTTTCTGTCTGACGTTCGTATATCTCTTTGATAATCCCCTTAAAGTTGTCATCCACCTCTTTGAAATCGCTCAGCAGTTCCTTCGCCAGTTTGTTCAAACTGTTGTATCGTGGTTCTATCTGGTAGTCCTCATAAACCTCGACCTCTTCGCCCATCTCCAGCCGCTGAATCTGATGCTCTATCTCCATTTTTTTGGTTCGAAGCAATTCTAGTCGCTTCTCACGGTCCTCGTTCGAGTATTCCACCAATTCCTTCAGTTGGGAAAACAGTGTCTTGAACTTTGATTCAGTACCGATGTAATCTTCTTTTTTCAAGCTCACCACCCAATCTATCAATTTGCTTGTGTGTGACGAAATCTCGTATATCACCTCTCCCTCTTCGTTCTGATAATTGGTCAAGAATCCCTTGTCTGTCCAGTCTTTGATGAGCCGTTTCGCTTTCTGTTCGTTAGACTCTACTAGTCTCGTCATTTCAGAATCATCCTCCACCAACGTATTTTCCTGCTCATCCAGTCGGTTCTCCAGTAGCATGTGCAAGCGTTCCTGCATTATAGCCGCCTGTCCTTCAAACGCTTCAATGACAAAAGACAAGAAGAAATCCACACTTCTTGATTTTATGAGTCGTACGCTTGGTGACTCTCGTAATATTTGTGTTATTTCTTCTACTTGCATAAATGTTATTCGAAATTATTTTGTTTAAAATCCATCAGTGTCTTAAATATTACATTCAAACACTTTTAAGGTGTTATTTATCTTTACACACAAAACACCACCATTGAATCATTGAAGTTCTATAATTCATTTTCCCCAATCCTTGCGATCAGTTCAGCATTCAGTTTCTCATCTCGTCCCAACAATTGCCGTACAAGCTGATAAATCGTAGTGCAAGGATTTTGATTTGCATAACGTGAATCTGCATATTCTAAATGCTTCGCTTCCGCATACCGCAAGGCGGACTCCATTGAGCCGTAAGTAGTCATTATCTTATAATTGTTAGGATCTTTCTTGGCGTATCTGTACTTTTTCTTCGATTTATATTTCGGAGAAGCATTTACAGCTGTTGAAATCTTCTCTTCATAATCCTTTCGAGACACTCCTGTTATTACATTCTGAAAATGATATAGATACCACAATTCGAATGCTTCATTACTCCAGGCTACCTCAATGCTATTTTTTTGTCCCATCGCAATGGCTTCGTTGAAATCCTTTGCAGGAAATTCATCCCTATCGAAAACAGCCCAAACACGGTCATAGTTATTCTTATTTTTAAGATCAATGGCCTTCTCCACAACATCTTTTGTTCCACGCCCAAGCCCTTTAACCTCGATGTCATATACAATTACCCCCTGTTGCTTTTCGGCAAAAGCTTCAAAGTAATTAGGTTCAGTCTTTGTCCCTTCGCACACAATTAACACAGAGCAACGTATGACTTTCTGTTCTCTCTTTTGCGATTGCCTCCTAAATTTTGAAGAAGCATTATCTATCTTTATTCTCTTTGCTGCCATAGCCTTACATTATTAATCATTCAATATATAAGGAATGGCACCATAACGACCGGCGATATAGTTTTTCTCATAATTTGCATCATTACGAGGTTTGGTCCCGTCTGGGAGTACGATATCAATCAGACTATACAAATCCGTCTGCTCTTTAGAATCTTTCTCCGTGAACCATATCTGGTCTCGTCTTAAAATTTTCTGAGAAAGTAAGTGCGTATCGTGGGTAGTGAATATCAATTGGGCATTCTTTGGATTTGTTTCCGGATTATTGAATAATTCAATAATATACTGAGAAATCAGAGGGTGCATTTTTGCATCCAGCTCATCGATGACAAGCACGCTCCCAGAATAAAGCGTTTCGAATATCGGTCCCGAAAGATCAAATAACTTATTTGTACCGGAAGATTCCCTATCTTCAAACGAGAAGTTAATTGTACCTACTATATTACCTTTATCTGAATATACGTTATGTATAGAATCCAACTCAATACTCTTCTTGCCTTGCGTTTCTCTTTGGAAGAGTGCTCGTAATTCCATAGGCAAGTCCTGAGGAATATTGGGTTCTTCCTCATGAGTAAAAATGTTGTTAAATCCAAGTCTCAATTTCTGGAAGAAGTTGAGAGCATCAACACTCAAAGATTCTTTTTTGTGAAAAAATAATTTTGAATATGCTCTATATTGTTGATTATTCAATCCAGAAATCACATTAAAGTCCGATTGAAACCAAGAAATAACCTGACGAGATATTTCACCGCCTAACTGTTGGCATAATGACAGGAACAAACGGTTGTCATTGGTCTTTTCTTCATATCCGACTCCTTCCGGGAAATTATTCTCATCTACACAAATCCCATCTTCGTTTCTTACGAACATCATCTGCTCTTTAGAACGAGGTGTTGTTTTCCGGAATAACCATTCTTCAACGATACGCTCCAGATTATACCTGAATCCATATCTGTAACAATACTCTCCTTTCAAAAATATAATCTCAAACATAGAGGGATGGTGATTGTCCTTCAAAAGAAGAAATGGGTCATATTCCAATTGCTCATTGTCATTTAACTTCACCGACAACAACACGCAACTCGCCATTGCGTGCATCGCACTGACAAGATTGGATTTCCCACTTGAATTGGCACCATACAGCGCAAGCGAACGAAGCAGAGTATATTTATTGCAGTCAAACAAGTTCGTTTCAGTACATTCTTTCAAAGCTTTATCGGCCTCCAATACTAAGGTCTTTTTCCTATAAAACGACCTGTAATTCTCAACTGTAAATTCAAGTAACATATATCTGACTTTTAAGTGTTTCAATTATTTTTCATAACTGTTTTCGAGTACAAAGGTACAAAATTCAATTCATATAATGCATATTTTTGAGATATTTTCTCAAAAATATGCATACAGCATCTATTACATTTGCTGATTCAAAAAATAACATGCTGAAAATCAGCAGATAATCGTTATCTATACACATAATCATATCCGCATGATTGTGTGCAAAATTATGTAGAAATGAAATATTGTTGAAATTTCTTTTATGCTGACTAAAGGTACTGAACCATTTCATGCATTTGTGTCGCATACAAGACAGTTATTCTGTTATCATCCTCAGCATAGTAAGCAATACAGTGTTCTATTCCATTCAACATATTTTCAAATGCCAAACAAGGGTTCAACCCTCCACTGACTAATGTGTTACCCAAGGCCTTCATTTTTTTGCTCCGAGTAGTAATAGGTTCTGTTTTCAAGCATCCAAGAACTTTTTCTGGACTATCCAAATAACAATAATACAACCAAATCTCAAAACAAGGATTGCTCACGACCCATCTACCTTGTACATCGGTTTGATTACCTTTAAATATTTTCTCCAACTGATCATAGAATTCATCTACATCCGAAAGGAGAAATACTTTGTCCATAGTATCCAGTTGGAAAAAGCTGCGATTCTATTTTTATTTCTCCTGTCAACTGTATTTATTCCCACTTCTCTTGCATCTGATATGGCTGTAATCCTTGTCCTTTTTCAGACATAAATACAACTCTTAAAGAGTTAAGCTCACGCTGTTTAATCAATTCCAGAAGAAAATCCTTTCCCCCCAGAGAGTACGAATATAAGACTGGTGGAAAGAATCCCTTCAGGCTTTTGGTAAGCAGAAGACACTCCTGATGTTTCATATACCTGACAATTCTCCTTATTTTGGGTTATAGACTGATGTACAAGCTATTTAGGAGTTAATCTTGAGTATTTTTTTTGAATATGTAAATTTAGATAAATCCATAACAATATTAACATTTTACATATTCAATTCACCAATAAAAGGAATAGCGCCATAACGCCCCTCCATATATCCGTTCTCAATATTAATTGTGTTGTGAATCTTAAAATCGTTTAATGAATACATATGACTCCCACCATCCTTCTTTTCAACCATCCAAGCTTCATCGGTGCGCAAAAAATCCTGATTTAGCAAACAGGTCTGATGCGTTGTAAAAATAAGTTGTCCATTGGTGTCCTGTGAGGAAAAATAACGGACAAGTTCCCTGACCAAATGTGAATGTATGCTATGATCGAGTTCATCTATGATTACCGTCTTGGCGGATTTCATTGCATCATATAATGCCGGAACAAGCGACAGTAATCTAACCGTACCGTCAGACTGTGCCTGGATATCCATATCCTTTGAAAATCCGTTTTTACCAAATTGCTGGAATAGCATTTGACTTATCTTCTGCACTCCATCTTCTACACTAATAGATCTTGTATTTCTGAAATCAACGACCTCCGACAACACTCCGGAACGCATTTCTTTAAGTTTGTCCATAGGTAGATTACTGATGTCATGGGTACTCATCCAATCTTCAAAATTTTCTGTTTCGACATTAACTCTGTTAATACCAAGACCAAGTACCTTAAATATATCCGAAGCAAATTGATTGATTTCTTTGTTGCTCTTGAATATTCCAATCAGTGCAGGATTGAAAGAATGCAAGCCAATTATTGTAAGTTCGTCCTCAAACCATTTTTGTGCAATACTAATATTTTCATCCGTCAATACCGGCATATCATTGTTTATAGTCAAAAGACTGGAAAATGGATTTTTTTCTATCCATCCCAAAACCATATTGCCTACTTCCTCTGAAGGCGTAACTGCATATTCGATTTTGCCCTCTTTGCGAGTGAAAACATTATGGTTTTCTTCCGAACCCAAACCGGAAATCTGTAGTATTTCGGAAACAATCCCAGTATTCATAATTTCCACAGAGTATATATATGGAATTCCTGTTTTTGTCTCAAACTCTATTGTCAGTTCCATAGGTTCTGTTCCTGTATTTTCTTTTAACGCAAAGATGTACTTACCAAAGGTATCCTTGTCGAGAAAACTTTTGTTCAAAGCTATTGCTTTCAAGAAATTGATACCCTTTAACAAATTGGATTTTCCAGCGCCATTGGCTCCATATATAGCAGCCATTTTCAATACAGGCAGTTTCTCATTAAGCATAGTAATATGGTTAGACAAGGTTGTCCTTTTCATATTAGGAAACATATCAAACTGAACCTCATCATTGAATGACAGAAAATTCTTCAATATAACACGCAGTATCATAAAATAGTATTTAATAAAATAATCAAACAGTAATATCAATGAGACATTAACCTATCTCAATGCAAAGATAATTAAAACAACCAGAAATGTGAAAATTTCACGTGAAAATTTCACGCATTAAAAATAAAGAAAGGCATCAAGATAAATAATATTGCTGGCGAAAAGAGAAAATACAAGATTCTATTAACCAATATCAGTCATTATGAAGTTGTATAATGTTTGGTTTAGAACCTTTTTAAATATACAAGATACTAGACTAAACCTATAATTTCTTTTCTCTAATAAACGGCACTCTATGCATCTTGAATCTGGGTTAGAATTAATACTACTAGGTATCAGATTATGATAACTATGCAGAGAATTCTTCCTTTTTCTTTTGGTTAGCATACGATTTTGAGAATTACTTAGTTCCAAAAATTATGTTTTCTTTTTTTAGTGTTATTTTTGTATAAATTTTGTCCCCAGTTTGTCCCTCTTCATATAAATAATAGGGAAAAGCATACTAAATATCAATATATTACAAATCAATTTATATTTTCTGCATCGGCAAGTAAATATCTTATTATCAAATAGTTAAATCGATTATAATCGATTAATATGGCGCTCTTTACGGGCGCCTTTTTTGTTGCTCAAGTATCGTTGATAATCGTTGCTAAGCCTTTTTACGCCATTTTTTGTACCTCCTGTGTACCTCACCACGAAAATCCGAGGATTATCGTTGGCAAGGTCGTGGAGAACTTTTACGTCATTTTACGGGATTTTACGGAGTTATACAAAAATATTGGAGAAATAAGGAGAAATAACATGAGTAGCAACATTGAAATCAGACGAATCTGTGCGTGGTGTAAGCAAGAATTCATTGCGCATAAAACAACTACAACCTGTTGTTCGCACAGATGTGCAAACCTTCTGTATAAACAGAAGAAACGTGAGGCTTCTATTAAGGCTAACAACCAAATTGTCGAAAAAGTCATCAAGGAAAAGCCGATTGAGAAGATCAGAGACAAGCCTATTCTTACTATCACAGAAGCTGCCACATACATTGGAGTAACCCGACCTACTCTTTATGGATACCTGAAAAGAGGTGAACTAAAAGCCTCCCGACTTGGATATAAATTTCTATTGAAAAAGGAAGATATTGATAACTTATTCAATAAGCCTATATATAATCCGCAAATCGAAATGTTCGCGCGTTTCAAAATGAAAAGTTCATTTCACAAAACGAAGCGTATAATTTAAAGCACTCTTTATTCCATTTGAACTGGTCAATTCTAAGCTAAAAATAACAGAAAAATAACTTGCAAATATCAACAAAAATCACTATCTTTACATAGTTAAATTGAGGTCGTTTACCCTCAAATCAGTTCAGTTTTGTATTCCCCTACCCTATCAATATTCTAAAAAAATTCGGCCGGCTTCGCCGGTATTTGAATACCTTTTAAATGGAATTCGGAAACCATCCGAATCCCGTTCTTTCGTTTTAGTCGCTTCGCTCCACGCTTTGGCGCTTTGCGCTTACGCCACCTCGCGTATCGCCTTGTACGCTGCCACGCTTTGCGCCCGGACGATTTTGCCGCGGAAGGCCAGACGCGAGCCGATATTCGCATTCGTATTCGAAGCATCGTTATTCGCATTCGC
>ERZ791704.1239-NODE-1239-length-10340-cov-2.03792_pt1 | contig 10340 bp, 10 predicted proteins | sample MGYA00510045_ERZ791704 | MGnify/ENA primary metagenome ERZ791704 (study PRJEB30046, sample SAMN00715247) | human gut metagenome | study: EMG produced TPA metagenomics assembly of the A metagenome-wide association study of gut microbiota in type 2...
GCTTTTCCCTGGCATAAACGAAATCCCCCTCCGGGCATTTGTTTTTTGCGAAAGCTTTTTTTCGAAATATACTATTTACAGTTTACTACATTCTGATTCGAACTACAAGCAAATGTGTTGGGATCTGTTTTGAACGGCTTTACAGAAAAACAAAAATCACTTATACTTGTAAACTACAACCAACTGTTCCGTATGTTTACGACATCTAAATGCAATCCGAAAGGAGAAAAGATATATGTTCCGTATGTGGGGAAAAATCTGGAAAGACAACCATCTGATCAGGGATACTGTGATCTGCCAGACCGATTACAGCATGTCCCGCACCAGTATGGTCTTCCAGTCACTGGATGATATCTGTTATGAATTTGATCTTGGAAAACCGATCTGGCTCTCCTCCAATATCAATGACTTCAAGCGCCATGCCAAAACGCGCTTTACAAAAGATAGCTTTATTGAGCAAATTGATTTTGATTATTTGGAAATTGAAGTGATTGAAGAATAATTTAGGAAAAGGGAGGCCTTTCCGTTATCTGGAAACGCTTCCCTTTGTTGTCAGATGGATTTTTTGCTGCTATTCGCACTTTACACAGACAGCAGCCGGATGTTCTCCATGCTTTTCAGGCCAAATACTGCTTTAAAATGTCTCCGATCAGTTCTACCTCTTCCGGCTTCAGGTCCCGGATCCAGTTTTCATCACCGCCTCTGTTTTTCTCACGACTGGCTGCCATCTGCTCCAGTCCCCGCTTAATAAACTCTGCGTCCCGGATACTTTCCTTTGCCGGTGTCTCCGGTTCCGGAGGAGCAGTTTTCGCCGCTGCAGAACTGATGTTATTGTTCCTGCGGCTTTCCCGGCGCCCACCCGAAACCGGCTGCGTTGTCCGGGTAACCGGTTTCTCCGTCTCTTCCGGTTCCACACGGCCCATACGGCCGGCCCGATCCACAAGGCGGCTCACATTGCGCAGCGCTCCGCGGTCTCCCATGCCTTCAGTGCGCCCATTCTCCACAGCCATATTCCGTGCCATCTTTGGCCCCACGACATTGTCGATCTGATCCTGGAGGCTGATCAGAAGCTGTTCCCGCAAATCTCCGGCTATCCCGCCATCAAACAGCATCGTCAGCATGGCCATCAGTACTGCGCCGCCGCCATACAGGACTATATAATAGGTATCCAGGCGGTACCAGTAAGAGAAAAATGCTGCCGCTCCGCCAAGCAGCAGGCAAAGCCACGTCCAGCGAGCCCCCATGCCGCTCCAGCCGGAAAGGCGAATCCCCATCGTATGAAACTCATACAGCTGATGCTCCAGCCAGGCACCGCTATCCACCAGGCCCTGGTTGATGCGGTATGTATTCTCCGCTCTCTGCCGGAGTTCTTTTAAGCTTTTGTTCTTGGTCAGTGAAAGGTCTTTGCTTTCCTTCAGCAATCTTTTGTAGGCATGACGGGTAACCAGACGTGTCAGGATTCCCAGTACACAAAATGCTGCCAGCGCATAGAGCACGCGGCCAGTTTCCAGTAATTGCAGCATAAAAACAGCTCCCCTTTCTTTTCCTTTTTCCAACCATACGCCTGCGTCGTTTCAGGATCCATTCCGCCGCAGGTGTGCAGTTGTCATGGTGTCTCGACAGGTATCATTATAACTGTCCGGCCACCATTTGAAAAGTTCAGGGAGCTCAGAATCGTTCGTCAAATTCTGCTAAAAAACGCACGTTACCTTAAGATAGATTAATATGCCAGGATCAGGGCGCGGGTCAGATTCGTACTGTGGATAATGGCCTGACGTTCAAATTCCGGATAATCCATGGAAGCACTGTCATCTGCCTTATCCGAGATAGCGCGCACGATCAGAAATGGAATCTTGTTTAAATAAGCTGCCTGGGCAATCGCTGCACCCTCCATCTCGGTGCAGGAGCCGTTAAACGTCTTGCTCAACCACTCTTTCTTGTTCTTGTCGCAAATGAACTGGTCACCAGTCAGAATCCTGCCCTCGTAAACGCTGATATCCGGATTTACCTCCTCACAGCACTTCTTTGCAAGACTACGCAGGCGCTCATCTGCTTCAAAGGTCAGCGTCCCAAGCTGTGGGATCTCACCTAACGGGTAGCCAAAATTGGTAGCGTCCACATCATGCTGAATGGCATCAGTAGAAAGCACCAGATCACCAATATTGATTTCTGCCTTTAAAGAACCCGCAATACCGGTGTTAACCACGCCATCCACGCCAAAACGGTCTGCCAGAATCTGCACGCACAGGGCTGCGCTGACTTTGCCGATTCCGGACTGAACCACAACCACCTCTTTTTCTCCGATGGTTCCCCTGTAAAACTCCATACCGGCCACGGTTACAACCTCAGGCTGATTCATTTCCTGCTTTAACTGCGCTACTTCTGCCTTCATGGCACCGATAATTCCTAACATATATGATTTCCTCTGCTTTCTGTTGTCATAACTGTTTATTGTAACAGTCTAACAAGCAGCAGCAAGGAAGTCAAGAGAGCCTGCTGTCTTCTTACAAATTCCTGTCAAACAACGGTTGACAGCCCTTCTGCAGTTCCAGGTATTTCCCATATGCCTCATCATAAGCTGCTTTCTTTGCAGGATCCGGAAGATATAGCTTTCCTTTTTCCAGATATCCGGCAACCGCCTCCTCTGGTGTGGAGAAAACTCCCTCCGCTGCACCGGCAATCACTCCGGCACCGATACCAGTCGCATTTTCAGTCTTCATAACCTGAAATGGAATACCAAGGCAGTCCGCTTTCATCTGATTGCAGAATTCCGACCGTGTTCCCCCGCCAGTTCCAATGATTTCTTCCGGTGTTCCTGTTTCCGCTGCAATTACATCCACACAATCCCGGACAGTAAACACATTGGCCTCATAAACGGCTCTTGACATATGTCCTACCGTATGATTCATAGTCAGACCCCAGAATACGCCTCTGGCACTGCTGTTTGGCCTCGGCGTGATCTGCCCCTGAAGAAATGGCAAAAAGGTAAGTCCGTCTGCACCAATCGGCACACATTCCGCACCATAATCAATTCCAGAATAACCACAGCGAGCAATCATGTCCTTATACCATCTTAAATTGCCGCCCGTGATCAAAGATGCATTTTCCAGTGTCCAGTATCGTCCATCTACAGATAAATGCGTCTGCATGGTTCCTGTCATCTGTTTTACCGGTATCGTTGTATAAGCAGCAATGGATGTGGATGTTCCGCTGATATCCATTACCTGCCCCGGCCGTTCCATACCGGAGCCAAGCATGGCCAGCTGATGATCGCTATCTCCTACTACAACCCTAGTATGCTCACTCAGGCCAAACTCTTCCGCGCGTTTTTTTCTTACAGTTCCCTGCACATCGTATCCGCTCCGGACTTCAAACATTTTCTCTATATCCAACCCGGCCGCATCAAACATTTCCCTGGACCACGTTTTTTCTCGGACATCATAAAGCTGGGTATACGCCGCGCCGCAGTAACCATTTGCCGGTATCCCAGTCAAATAACCGACGAAAAACGAAGTCACTTCGCAAAAATATCTTGCTGACTTATAAATTTCCGGCCTTTCCTCTTTCCACCACATCAGTTTTGTTGCGTCCTGGAACGGCGTGATCGGCGAACCAGAAATTTCAACTGCTCTTTCTTCAGAAATTTTTTGTTGCAGACGTTCGGCCTGCACTCCGGTTCTGGAATCCATCCATATCATACAGTCGTCTAATGGTTCCATATCTGCATTCACAGGAACAACCGATGCATCAATACAGGCAAATGCAATCGTGCCGATCTCATCTGATGTAATTCCCGCTTTTTGCTTAACCTGTGCGATTGTCTGTTTCAGTGCTGCAAGCCATAATCTGGCATCACACTGTGCCCAGCCTGGCTTTGGATAAACAGGAAGATACTCGCAGGATGCATCTGACACAATTTTTCCTTCCGGATCAAACAAATAGGCCCGCATGCTCTGTGTTCCCATATCAATTCCAATAAAATGTTTCATACGCATTACCTGTGTTCATTCAAATATGTAATTACCCACTCCAGATTCTCGCGGAACGTACCACCTTTTACAAATTTTTTCTGAAAAAGAGCACTTCCCATGGTAAATGCACGACAACCCAGGACTGCTACTTCATCTATCCGTTCTTTGCTGCCGACACTACCCGCAATCGTAACCTTATCCAGACCAATTTCCCTACCAACTGCCTTTAACAGTTCCAGCGGATCCCCTTCGGTATAACGATAAGCTGTCAGATCAATTCCATTTGCCCCTGCTTCCATCAGACGCACGCAATCCTTTGCGATTTCCTCAACACTTCCCGTCAGGGCAACCGGACTTCCAGCAACCGTTCCTGCAAACGGATAATATTTCAGATGATATTTATCTAGGATTGCACGCACAGACGGATAATATACAGTTCCTGTCAGATAATCAAATCCACACTGTCCTGCCAGTTCCGCACCTTCCAGACATCCTTCTTCCGTATAAGTAACCACTTCCAAATAGGTAGTCTTGCCTGCTGCCTTCATCTTCTGATTCAGGTCAATCATTGCTTCCTTATCAAGGCCAACATCTTTAAAGCCCCATTTCTGCACCGGCAGGTCCTTGCAGCTCTCAAATACTTCTACTGCATCGATGACAGTTTTATCATTATTGGTAAGCATAACAATCAGTTCTGGTGTCATAATCTAATCCTCCTTATTTCAAGACTGCCCGTACCGGCGATTTGTCAGTACGGGCTTCATGGTTTTTTGTTATTCTCCTGGTGCCAGACTCCAGCTCACAATACATTTGCAGTCACCAATGTTGGTAAGCTGATGCGGCATTGTCGGCGGTATGATCTGGGCCATTCCTTCCTTCAATTCATATAAGCGGTCTCCACAGCGAAGCAGCACGGTTCCCCGCACAACATAAAAAACTTCATGGGATATGGCATGTCCGGGATCAACGGCACCAGTCTGGCCAGGCATAAGTTCTGAAGTTCCAAATACCAGCTTGTCCGTATGGAAATATTCACGGTCTACTTCCTGACCTTCCATAAAAATCCGGGTTTCTTCCGGTTTTACTACTTTTGTTTCCATTCTGTTCCCATCCTTTCTATATTACTGAAATCCCCAGATATCAGTTACACGATAGCCCTCTGGAAACGGATCCGTGTCATCCAGCACAACAGTGTTAAATCCTGTGATCCATGCCTGCCCCGCAACAGTCGGAACCACTGCTTCAATATCATGAATCTTCGTTTTTTCCACCAGTTCCCCAGTATAAACAATTCCAAGTACATTCTCATGCCGAAACGGTTCATTCAATTTCAGCTTGCCTTTTGCGTAAAGAGATGCCATCTTTGCACAGGTGCCGGTTCCGCACGGGCATCGGTCAAGCGCTGTTTTCCAGGTTGCCGGATTGTTCAGATCCACCTCTACGTTCGGCATTCCGACAGTATTTTTCCAGTCTGCATTCGGATTATCCGTCGGACCGGAAATCTGGCCTGCTGTGATTTTAATGTCCGGGAAATCCGGATGGGTAACCTTTAACTGTTCGTTGCCTGCACCGATCAGGAGTGCCGCAATTCTGGAAAGTTCATTTCCCATTTCCGGTTTAATCTCCAATCCCGGGAACTGGCGTACATCTGCAATGATATCAAACATACCACCCCAGGCTACATCTACTGTAACTTTTCCGACGGTAGGCACATCAATTACCGCATCCTCAATCAGAGAAAATGCAGGCATATTCTTAAAACGGACAGAAATACATTTTCCATTGCGGCATTCTGCATGAATACCGATCAGACCGCCTGCCGTCTCCAGGTTAAAATCGGTATACGGCTCTTTCATTTTAATCATTCCTGTTTCCAGAAGCACGGTTGCCACCGCAATGGTATTTCCGCCTGACATCATCGGATATTCCGTATGTTCCAGAATAATATAGCCATACTCTGCCAGTGGATTATTGGATGGCACAACAATGTTAATGCACATCGGCGGATAACCTCGCGGTTCATTCAGCATCAGATGACGAAGCTCATCGTCATTCTGCTTTAAATAAAGCATTTTTTCATATACCGTGTTTCCTCTTAACTGGGCTACACCGCCTACAATAACTGGCATTGGCTCTCCGGAATGACAGTTCACCACCTGAATCACTCTCTTAAATGCCATAGTTTCCTCCTTTTCTTTCTCTGTTATGATTTAATGTGACATTTTTTCTTCTACTTCCCGGAATTTATCTTTATTATGTTCCATCCAGAATCCGGCACCTTTGATACCTAGTTTTTCCGGATTGAATACCGGTGTTTCAATTCCATGCTTCAGCTGATCCTGGTAATCCTTGTAAAGAGTGATGATAGTTCTGCTGAATGTTAACAGTACGATAACGTTAATCCATACAAGTACACCGCACGCCAGATCCTGAAGTGCCCACATATCGCTGGAATCAGAAATTGCCCAGGTGAAATAGCAAACTACCATAACAATTCTCAATCCCCATACTGCAGCACTTCTCACTTTAACATCACAGTTTCTGAACAGATACCGTAAGTTAATCTCCCCCTGATAGTAATGGTTCATGTTGGTTGTAAATGAGAAGAATACCAGGCAAAGTGCAATAATAATAGAGCCAATCGGCAGCAGGGTATTGATAGATGCCTGTACCCAGGAAATATCTGCCTGCGTTGCCGTTGCAAAAAATTCCGCTCCAGTACCAATATGAATCATCTGTCCATCAGTCCCCACTACATTAAAGCAGTCAGTTGCCATAATCAGAAGACCAGTACAAATACAAATTGCAACATCAATAAAAACAGTCATAGAAGAAACCAGTCCGGTTTCTCCAGGATGATCAACCTCTGCTGCAGATGTAGGACCAACAGACTCTGCCATACCTGCGCCGGAGGAACTTACGCTTCGTTTTACGCCCATCATAATAGCACTTCCAATCAAGGCGCCATAAACTGCATTTGCACCAAATGCACTGGTAATCATATCAGAAAACATCTGTGGAAGATGTGGTGCATTTATAACAAGAATTGCCACAGTCAAACCCAGATACAACAGCGTCATAAACGGTACAATCATTTCTGCTACTTTTGCAATACGCTTAATACCACCGGAAATAACCAGAAAAAGCAGGCAGCCGATTACTGCGCCACACACCCATCTCGGAATCCCAAGGGACTGGTTGAATGCGATTGCCACGTTGTTTGCATGCGGTGCCGGAGCCAATAACGGTACTGTAGCTGCGGTTAAGAATGCAAACACTGCCGGAAGGATCTTCCACCCTCTTCCCTTATTCATATAATAAGGAGCCCCGCCGGTATAAACACCATCCTGTGATTCCTTATAAACCTGTCCAAGAGAGTTCTCTGCATAGGAAAGTGCTGCGTTTAATACAGATGTAATGGCCATCCAGATTACAGATCCGGGACCACCTAAGAATACTGCCGTTGCAACCCCAGCCATGTTGGAAACGCCTACGCGGTATGCAACTGTGTTGCAGAATGCCTGGAACGGAGTAATTCCCGTATCCGAACTGGTTGTCTTTGTCAGAAGCTTTATCTGGCGTTTCATATTCCGGACCTGCACAAAATGCAGGCTTACCGTAAACCAGATCGATGATCCCAAAAGAAGAATGATGATCGGTGTTGCCCATACAATGCCAGATGCTTTTACAAGCAATTGAATAATACTCATATAGTTCTTCCTCCAATACCTTTTAATCCCCTTACGCTTTTGCTAACTCCTCAATATGGCTTGTCTCTAATATGATCCGCTTTTCTTCCTCATTCAGGCCGCAGCGCGGCAGCAGACAAACACCCTCTTCAAACCCGTACACTTTCTCCAGAATGTACTTTACAGCCTGAGTCGGCTTATTGAAGCGCTCTGTCATGTTAACAACCGGATACAGCTTTTTGTAGATTTCCAGTCCCTTCTGATAATCCTTCTCAACGATCATTGCTCTATGGAATTCCGCTGATAATCTCGGAAGAATGTTCGCGGTCATACTGATCCAGCCAATCGCCCCCGTTGCATATGCTGGATACAGCAGATAATCACAGCCGCATAATACCCCAACATCATGCTCTGCTTTTTCTGCATCCAGAATGAAATCTGTCATAATATCAATTTCCATGGAAGCATCTTTTACCATTTTCACATGATCCAGTGTATACAGCTTACGCATAGTCTCTGCACTGATTCCACTTGTCACATTCGGATTATTGTAAACCATAATATCAAGACCGGAATGATCATTGATGTACTGGTAATGTGCAAGAATTTCGTTCTGATCCGGATGATAATAGAATGACGGCAGAACCATTGCTGCATCTGCGCCTGCCAATCTGGCATTCTCCATCAGTTCCACAACATCTGCTACCCGTTCTCTGGAACATCCTACAATAACAGATGCACCAAGTGACTTAATATATGGAATCATCTCATTGCAGTATGCTTTGTGCTGTTCCAACGTAATACTCTGATATTCCCCGGCTGCCATCAGCACGCCAATTCCACCAATTCCCTGGTCAATCATCCATTTTGCATGCTTTTTAGCCACATCATAACGAAAACTGCCGTCTTCTCCAATCGGTGTTACCATTGCTGGAAAAACGTGTGCAAACTTGTCAACCATTTTTATTCTCCTTTCAGCAATACATCATTACTTTATTTGATACTGTAATATTGTGATTCATTTTCTTTTTGTTGATATTGTACGACCGGTCTTTCATATTTCAAAAATCATTGATCACTTTGTAAGCACATTATAGCTTTTTCCCCTATATATCGCCAATTCTTTAAAAATATGATAAAATAAGAAAAACTGATAGTATGACCAAAAAGGAGTTTTCATATGAACACAAACCAGCTGACTTATTTCATTGCTGTGGCTGAAAACCAGAACTTTACAAAAGCTGCCGCACAGTGCTATCTGACCCAGACTGCCATCACCCAGCAAATTCAGATTCTGGAAAAACAGATGGATGTTGTTTTAATCGACCGGACATCCCGCCCCATCAAACTGACCCAGGCAGGGCATATCTTCTATCATGAAGCAAAGGACATCCTAGCCCGGATCAACCTCGCCATCCAGAACACAAAAAATGCCCACAATGCAGCTTCTGGCTTACTTCGGATTGGCTATGCTAAAACATTCGAAAGCAGTAATCTGCCAAATTTAATTGTTTCCTTTCACCGGGAATACGAAAATATCAATCTTCAGATTTTCAGAAATGATGTTGATAACCTTGTTTTTGGTTTGCTAAACAACGAGTACGATATTATTTTCACCTGGGACAGTACCAATATTTTTATCCAGAATGCCGTAAATACTCTCCCCATTGAAAAAATCACTTCCGTAGTGCTGATGTATGACTCGCATCCGCTCGCCCACAGCGCCTCTCTTTCCAGAGCTGACCTGAAAAATGAAAAGCTTTACTATCTCACTCCGTCCAATACCGGTCATTCTTTTGCCGACATCCACTATATGAACCTTTATCAGGAAGCTGGATATCAGCCTAATATCCTTATGATAAATACGGAATTGGCCAGTATCCTGACCCTTGTTTCCACTGAACAAGGTATTGCGCTTATCCCCTCTTCAAACTGGAAACACTATGACAACCTAATCGGCGTACCCATGACAGACAACGATGAATACATGATCGGCGGCTGGCTCAAAGACAGCAACAATGCCTCCCTTGACCTCTTTATCCAGTATCTGAAAGAGCACACGAAATTATAAAAAAGAGCTACTGATTCAGGGTTGACATTTTGCCCCTGACAGTTACTATAGTAATACAGATGTTTTTACAAGCATGACTTTCATCCAACCGGAGGTGTTTTTATATGAAAAAAATCGTTTTAACCGGCGGCGGCACTGCCGGACACGTCACACCAAACCTGGCTTTGCTTCCATCTTTACAGGAACGTGGCTACGAGATCCACTACATCGGGTCCTACAACGGCATCGAAAAAAAGCTCATCGAGAACGCCGGAATTCCTTATGACGGCATTTCATCCGGCAAACTGCGCCGCTACTTTGATATCAAAAACTTTTCTGATCCGTTCCGTGTCATCAAAGGATATGCCGAAGCCCGTTCTCTCTTAAAGAAATACCGCCCGGACGTGGTCTTCTCCAAGGGCGGCTTTGTCGCTGTTCCGGTGGTCCTGGCTGCCAGGCATTTTAAAATTCCAACCATTATCCACGAGTCTGACATGACCCCTGGCCTGGCTAACAAAATCTGCATTCCATCCGCTGCCAAAGTCTGCTGCAACTTCCCGGAGACTTTACAATATCTGCCGGAGGACAAAGCTGTTCTCACCGGATCTCCGATCCGCCGCGAGCTGCTGC
>ERZ791704.1251-NODE-1251-length-10279-cov-2.518_pt1 | contig 10279 bp, 9 predicted proteins | sample MGYA00510045_ERZ791704 | MGnify/ENA primary metagenome ERZ791704 (study PRJEB30046, sample SAMN00715247) | human gut metagenome | study: EMG produced TPA metagenomics assembly of the A metagenome-wide association study of gut microbiota in type 2...
TTCATTCATATCTTAAAAGTGCTATAATATTATAAATACACCCTAACAGACAGGAATGATACATATGGCTGACTATAGCACTGATAATTTAAAACAATCTCAACAATTCTTACAGGCATATGATAAGTTATATTCTTTTAAAAATACTTTTTATGATCTTCTTGCCAGTTTAGAAAAAACACTTGGTCTCACAGAATATTTATCTCATATTTCTGTGATTCAACTGCGCAACGAAAAACATTTTCAGGCTGCTTTCCACTATCCAAATGAAGCCCTTTCCCAACAGCAGTCTTTGTTAAGCCATAAAGCTCACCTTATCGCAAAAAAGTTAAAGCTCAAGACTGAAATCAACTGCAAAGATTTCAGTCACATATTAACAGAATGCGGTTACAACGATAATATAAGACCAACCACAGTTTATCCGCTGCGATTTGACGATTATCTCTATGGTTTTGCAGCTTTAGAATTAAACGAAAAAGCAATCAATTTTCAGCAATTCAGCACTGACAGTTTAACTGCTGTTGTAAATATATTATGCGCATATTTTGTAAAAAAGCATGCCTTTGAACAAACTGCATTACAGCAGAAAGTCTATACTTCAATTATCAATGGCATGAATAACCTCATCTACGTAACTGATATCCACACTAATAAAATTCTCTTCATGAACCAAACGATGAAAGACCGTTTTGCCTTAAAAGCACCTGAAGGTAAAATATGCTGGCAGGTATTGCAGCAGAATATGTCCCAACGCTGTAACTTCTGCCCTGTTTCCAAATTACTGCGTGATCCGTCTTCTAATAAGACTATTCACTGGGAAGAAGTCAATTCTAAAACCGGACGTATTTACGAAAACCATGACAGCCTTATTAATTGGTTTGACGGCTCAATCGTACATCTGCAGCAATCTATAGATATAACAGATTCCAAAAAAGCTTTCCATGATGCCTGTTTTGATGAACTGACCAATACACTGACCAGACGTGCAGGCAAAGAGCTTCTGGAAAAATTGATTAAAGCAGCTCATCAGAATTGCCATGGTTTTATAACCTGTATGTTTGATATAAACTCACTCAAACAGGTCAATGACAATTATGGACACAGTGAAGGCGATAAGCTTATTATCACTATATGCCAGACTTTAAAAAAATACCTGGGCAGCGGCGATATATTTTTCCGGCTCAGCGGCGATGAATTTATTGTTGTTTTTACAGAACATTCGCTGCAAAATGTTAAGGAAATACCGCAAAAAGTCCTAATTGAACTAAAAAATTCAGCACAAAAAAATGCTCTGCCCTATGAACCATCTTTCACCTATGGCCTTTTAGAAGTTCAGTCTACAAGCAATTACTCTCTTACTGATATTTTAAACCGTGTCGACGAAAAAATGTATGAGCAGAAACGTTCTTACCATATACTTAAACGCCAGCAGGACGCTGGCCTGCAAAAACAGTCTGACCCGTCTGAAAAAAACAGTTTTTCTTATCAGGCAGAATATCTCTACGATGCTTTAGTTAACAGCACCGACGATTATCTCTACGTCTGTGACGTCCAAAGTGATGTTTTCCATTATCCCAAAACCATGGTTGAAGAATTTGCTCTGCCTGGCGAATACATCAAAAATGCTGCCGCCATCTGGGGCGCCAAGGTTCATCCAGATGATCAAAGCGCTTTTTTAGCATCCAACCAGGAAATTTTAGACGGACGCGCCAACATTCACTATGTTGAATATCGTGCTCAAAACAAAGAAGGTAAATGGATTTGGGTGCGCTGCCGCGGACAGATGCAATATAACGAGCAGGGTGAAGCAATTCTCTTTGCCGGTTTTATCAAAAAGCTTGGCGAAAATTATAAACAGCAGCTGCCTTAACGTAAAAAAAGCTCATTCCAAAAAGGAATGAGCTTTTAATATTTTATAGATGAGTGCGTGCTATCTGCCTAACCAAGAACGAGTACTTTTTTTAACAGCTTCCTTATCAACTTCAACATGATTTGGAGCGTACATCAGCAAATTTTCGCTGACCTTAGAAACAGTTGCGCCAATAATGTAACTTACACCGTTCAAATAGTCAAAAATACGGTTTTTCATTGCAGAATCAACAGCATCGAAAGATACCATCAGTGTCGCACCGCTCATTAAAGAATCAGCATACTCGCGTACGTCGCTGAATTGACGCGGAGAGCGCACCAAAATATCCATATGACCGCCTTTAACTAAGTACGGACCGCTATAAACTTGATCTTCTTCTACATCGCTATGCCAAAGCTTACGTGCAGCATTTTTTAAATCCATCTTTTACGCCTCCAAACGTCCTTGTTGTCAGATATGCTAACTGCCTACTTCTACATAAATTCTCAAAATCCTTCTTTTTTTAGAAAAATTTTTATTTTTGTATTATTATGCTTTGTTACGGGAACGCTGACGACCACGCTCAACACGATCAAGAATCTTTTTACGCATCCGAATATTCTTCGGAGTAACTTCAACCAGTTCATCATCGTTGATATGCTCCAAAGCCTGCTCTAAAGAGAACGTCTTAGGCGGAATCAGACGAATAGTATCATCGCTGCCGCTGGCACGCATATTGCTGACATGTTTCTTTTTACAGGGATTGACATCCATATCATCATCACGGCTGTTTTCACCAATGATCTGCCCTTCATAGACCTGTTCGCCAGGAATGATGAACATATTCCCGCGTTCCTGCGCGTTGCCTATACCGTAGGATGTAGTTTCGCCGTTTTCAAAAGCAACCAGGCTGCCTCTTGTACGTCCGGGGATCTCGCCTTTATAATCAGCATAACCTGCGAACACATGATTCATAACACCGTTACCTTTAGTATCTGTCAGGAACTGGTTACGGAAACCAATAAGTCCGCGGGCGGGGATCACAAATTCCATACGCAGGTAGCCGGCCATCTCTGTCATGTTAGTCAGTTCAGCCTTACGCAGTCCCAGCCCTTCCATAACAGCTCCCATAAATTCCTGCGGAACGTCAATTGTTAAAGCTTCCATAGGCTCCTGTAAAGTACCGGTTTCATCATGATGCATGATTACTTTAGGTTTGCCGACCTGCAGCTCATAACCTTCACGGCGCATAGTTTCGATCAATACAGACAAATGCAGCTCACCACGTCCGGAAACAATAAATGCATCTGGACTTTCGGTTTCTTCTAAACGCATCGAAACATTAGTTTTGATTTCTTTAAACAAACGGTCACGAAGATGACGACTGGTAACATATTCACCTTCACGACCTGCAAAAGGACTGTTATTAACAGAGAATACCATCGACAGCGTAGGCTCATCAATACTGATGCCTTTTAATTTTTCAGGACTTTCTGCATCAGCGATAGTATCGCCGATATTGGCATCTGCCAAACCGATCAAAGCAACGATGTCGCCGGCTCCAACTTCCTGCGTCTCAGCACGTTTCAAGCCTTCATAGGTATACAGACGGCCGATCTTCGCTTTACGCTCGCCCTCTTCATCCATCAAAGTAATAGTTTCACCGTTATGGATAGTACCGCGGATCACACGACCGACAACGATACGTCCTACATAATCATCATAATCCAAGGTATTGACCAGCATTTGCAAAGGTGCGTCTACTTCAACATCCGGAGCGGGAATATTTTCCAAAATCACTTTGAACAAAGCTTCTAAATTGTCGCTTTCTTCTTCCATAGTTAATTTAGCAATACCATTACGGGCAGAAGTCAATACTACCGGGAATTCCAGTTGATCATCATCAGCACCAAGCTCAATGAAAAGGTCTAAAACTTCATCAATAACCTCTTCAACACGTTGGTCAGGACGGTCAATTTTATTGATAACTACAATTGGTTTCAGATGCTGTTCCAGCGCTTTGCGCAAAACATACTTAGTCTGCGGCATAGGCCCTTCATAAGCATCAACCAGCAATAATACGCCATCGACCATAGTAAGCACGCGTTCAACTTCACCGCCGAAATCAGCATGGCCGGGGGTATCAAGAATATTGATTTTAGTATCTTTGTGCATAACAGCTGTATTTTTAGCTAAAATAGTAATACCGCGTTCACGTTCCAAAGCGTTGGAATCCATTACACGTTCTTCGACATGCTCGTTAGCACGGAAAATACCGCTTTGTTTGAGCATTGCGTCTACGAGGGTAGTCTTGCCATGGTCAACGTGGGCAATAATGGCAATATTGCGTAAATCATTTCTTAACATAAATCCTATCTTCCTCTCTTTTGAGCAGACGGCATACCGCCTGTAAATCCAAACCGAGCTATGCCATATACAACAAAAGCCTGCGGTCAAATAAAACTACTCTAAAATTAATGAAGGATGCTTGTCAATAAGCATCCTTCACTATGACTAATTAATTATATTCTTTTTAACTTACTATGTCAACAAAAACCGCTATTTTACTATACCGGGGAGCCATGTAGCTATCTCCGGGAAGAAACACAGCAGCAAAATTTCCAGCGCCATAATAATGCCAAAAGGAATAACACCTTTGATGATCTGTGTCATTTTACTATCTGGGCTGATGCCCTGCAAAACAAACAGATTCATTCCAACCGGCGGCGTGATAAGAGCCAGCTCCAGATTGATCAACATCACAACGTTGAACCAGATCGGATCGAAGCCCAATTTCATGATAATAGGATACAAAATCGGCAAAGTGATAAAAATAATGGAGATAGATTCCAAAATACATCCCAAAACCAACAGCAGAATATTAATTGCGATAAAGACTATCCACCGGCTGGTTTCCATTTCGGCAACCAGGCTCGTCAAAGCCTGCGGAACCTGCAGAATAGTTAAAACGAAACCAAATAAAGTTGCGCCGATCATAATCGCGAAAATCATCGAGGTCGTTTTGACTGTATCCAGCAAAATTTCCGGCATATCCTTCAGACCAAGCGTACGGTAAATAACAAAAGTAATAAACAAACTGTAAACCGTACCTATAGCAGCAGCTTCAGTAGGAGTAAACGCTCCCGTATAAATACCGCCAACGACAAGCACCGGCAGCAGTCCCCAAAAAGAACTTCTTAGCGCCTGAAAACGTTCCTCCCAGCTGGCCGCTTCCTGCAAAGGCAGCTTTCTTGAGCTGTAAACAACCACAGCAATAAACAGCAGTGTCAAAATAACCCCCGGTACAACGCCGGACATAAACAACTGACCTACCGATTCACCAGTAATAGCGCCATACAAAATCATTGGTATCGATGGCGGGATCAGAATGCCTAAGGTCCCACCTGCTGCAACAGCTCCTAGAACTAACGTTCTTTCATAACCACGGGACAGCATCTCAGGAATGGCAATAGCACCAATAGTAACGAGCCTGTAATCGCAGCAAAAATTGCACAGGCAAAAACTGTAGCTACACCTAACCCCCCAGGCAAATGACGCAACCATTTATTGCCCAGCTCAAATAAATCGTTGCCAACTTTGCCTGTTAAAAGAATCTGGCTCATTAAAATATATAACGGGACAGCCGTTAACACGAAATCATCCAAAGATTTGTAAGCCAAAATCGGTATCTGGGCCAAAGAAGATCCTCCGCCCATAAAAGCAAACATACCGAAAAGTCCCGCCGTTCCCAGTGAGAAGGCTACCGGCAGTCCCAAAACCAAAAGTCCCAGTAAGATAACGGTAAAAATAACAAGCATCTTATTCCGCCTCCTTACTGAATTCACCGCTGCTGATTTTTTGAATATCTATAAGCAGGGTACGTACAAACTGTAATAGCAACAGCCCCATACCGATCGGCAGCGACATCTGAGGAATCCACATAGGAGTTCGCAGAGTACTTGGTGAAGTATTATCCATCTCATATGAAAGCAATGCCATATCCAAAGACTGCATTACAAATACGGCACAGAAAAAAATACCAACAATAGTTGTAAAAAATTCGATATAACAACGGGTACGTGCTGATAAATGGCTTAAAACAATATCGACATGGATGTGCTTGCCAGCAGCATAAGTAACGGACATCCCTAAAAAACCTGCTACTAAAACACAATATACAGAAAGTTCTATTGACCATTCTGTCGGCGCATTGAACAAACCTCGCATCACAACTTCATAAAAGACCATCAACGCCGGCAGCAGCAATAGAATGCCGGCAATGACGCCAACTGCTTTAGTAATAGCGTTCAAAAATTTTTCATAGACCTCGAGCGCGCTTTTCAAGTCTTTTTCCTCTCATTCTTTTCCAAAATAAAAACCGCTGCCGCTTATGGCAGCGGTCAATTAAGAATTTATCTATTGTTTACTGCATATTTCGATCAATTCCTTACCAAGATCCCCAGTATGTTTAACAAAAATATCCCAAACTGGTTTAGTAGCAGACTGCCATGCCGGCAGCTCAGCCTCAGGAACAACGTAAACCTGCATACCTTTTTCTTTTAATTTCTCTAAAGCAGCCATATCCTCTGCTTTAGCATTTTTACGCAGTTCGTCACGCACTTCATTTGCAGCGTCGGTTACTATTTTTTGCTGTTCCGGAGTCAGTTTTTGAAAAGATTTTTCATTCATCGCCAGAATAAACTCAGGATAAGCATGATTAGTAATAGTCAGATATTTGGTAACTTCAAACATTTTACGGTCATACATAGCTGTAGTTCCAGAAGTTTGTCCATCAACAACACCGCGCTGAATGGCCATATAAACTTCACCTGATCCCATAGTTACAGGAGAAGCACCAAGTGCTTTAATCGTTTCTGAAGGCAGCTCACCATAACCACGCAGCTTCAGTCCTGCAAAATCCTCAGGTTTAGTAATTTCCTTTTTGCTGTTAGCGAACTGCACAAAGCCATAATCAGCCCAGATCACAGGACGCACACCCTTCTTCTTCAATTCACCTGCTAATTTATCACCCAAGCCTCCGTCGATGGCATGATCGACTTTTTCATAACTTGGGAACAGAAACGGTACGTCAAAAACTTCCATTGCCGGAATAACAGTTGACCACATTGCTGTGGAATTAAGCCCCATATCAATGCCACCAGACATAATTGCGTCATTCATACTTTTATCGTTGAACAGCTGTCCGGAAGGATAGATGTTCAGTGTAATAGTGCCGTTGGATTTTTCAGTAAGCTTTTTATTAAAAGCCTCCATTCCCTGGGCCAGCGGATGTGCCGTTGGCAAATTGTGAGCCAGTTTCAAAGTCACCTTTTCGCTGCCGGCAGATTTTTTATCTCCGCCCCCACCGCAGCCGGCCGTTACTGCCAATGCCATAATCATAGCGGCAGCCAAAGTAGTTTTAAACATTTGCGACATTTTCATTACTCTCACCTCATAATTTTTTATTTATAGAGTTTCTCCAGCTTCATATAATCATCAAGACCGATAAACCTGTTAAAATCAGTAAAATGCATCATTTTATCTTCATAGGCCTTAGTCGTCCCCGTTTGATGCAGCACTGTCATTGCTTCTTTAAAAGCCTGCGTAATGACGTATAAGGCACTGCAGGGCCAGAACACTATTTTAAATCCTATATTTTCCAAATCTTTTGCAGTCAGGTTCGGTGTCCTGCCGCCTTCGATCATATTAGCTATCAGTATGGTATCTGGAAAAGCTTTCGTAACAGCTTCTAATTCTCTTATATCCTGCGGCGCTTCTATAAACAAAGCTTCAGCGCCGTTATCTAAATACAATTTGCCGCGTTCAACAGCATCCTCCAGTCCATTCACAGCCCTCGCATCAGTTCTGGCAATCAGTAAAAAATCCTCGTCAGTTCTGGCATCAGCAGCCGCCCGCAGTTTTTTCGCATGCTCAGATGCATCTATGACCTGCTTACCGACCATATGTCCACAGCGTTTAGGCCATACCTGATCTTCAAAAAGCACTGCAGCTGCTCCGGCTTTTTCATATTCCTGCATCGTCCTCCGTACGCTTAACGCATTTCCGTAACCAGTATCACCATCGGCAAATACCGGTAATTCTGTGGCATCCACAATACATTTCACAGCCTGCACCATTTCAGTCATCGAAAGGTAACCTACATCCGGCTGCCCTAATCTGGAGGCAGCGATACTATAACCTCCCATAACCAGTGCATCAAACCCTACTTCTGCCGCAATTTTTGCCGTCAAAGCATCATAAACACCCGGCAAAACCAAAATCTCTGACCTCAGCAGACGTTCACGCAACATTTTACGCTGCTTGTTCATAAATTCCCCTCCCTTGCTGCCCAACAAATTCAACAAAAAAGCCCCTACCGGCATAGCCGATAGGGGCGTTAAGTACGCGGTACCACCCTAAATTATACTCTGAGGCCTTTAACGCAGCCCTGCGCTTTTCCCTACATTCGCCCTCAGAAAAAGAGTTCCTGGGTGAGAGGACTTATTTCCACGCTTACCGGCTCGCATCTACCGCCGGCTTTCTGAAAGCCTTCCACTGTCCATTCCCAGTCATAACCTGTAACCTGATGATTTGTCGAAACATTGAAATAAGTATAACAACACCTTAACACTATGTCAATATATTTTTAAAATTATTTTATCTTTCTGTTTTTTCTTGTACAAATGTATTGTTTTTATACTACTTTGGCATAATACAAAAAAATACAGCCGCTTTCAAAAAGCGGCTGTATTTTTTATTGATCATTCTAAATAAAAACTACCATCTCAATCAATGATCCTTCTGGCCCCATAAAAACGTTCATCCCAATAAGGACCAAACGCTTCACCTTCAATTACGCCATTTTTAGTACCGGCATAAATGAATTTACCATCTCCGCTGTAAATACCGCAGAAGGTCGCTCCTGGGCCATCAGTGCTATAAAATACCAGATCACCCGGAAGCAGATCATCTTTTCCGATTCTCCTGCCTACATCATATTGCTCATCAACAGTTCGCGGCAACGCGATACCACTTTCACCAAAAACATACTGCACATAACCGGAACCATCAAATCCTTCTGACGGAAAACTGCCGCCCATTTTAAAAGGGGTTCCAACTAAAAGATACGCATTTTCAATAATATTTCCACGCAGGCTGCTGTATTCTTCAGCATAAGCCAACTGAGGCTGCATTGTATTCCAAACTGCTCCAACCGGCAAGGATAACGCTATACCTAAAGCAGTACAAACAGCCAATCTTTTACACAAACTAACATAATTCATATTTTTCAAAAACTCCTTTACTGAAAACCCTACAGCGATGACAGCATGTCATCCACATATTTTCTGATTTTTTCCATCTTTTTGCGTATACCAGCTGCTTTATCACCGTCACGAGCAACGATCTGCTCAATTTTAGTACGATACTGCAAATAAGAACTCTCAAACTGCCGCAAATACTCTCTAAGTGCCGCCACTTCCGGAACTGTCGTCACGATATTCGACGTCGTAACATTCCATTCAGTACCATTTATCGTGACACTATCCCCATATTGCGGGATATAAGCAGCTGTACCCAAACGGCGCTGCAGCTCATCAGCGAAATTGCTGGCAGCATCAAACTCACCATGTGTAACGAAAAATGCTTTCGGCGGCTGTTTCATCTTACCGTACCATTCAAGCAGCTGTTCCTTGTCCGCATGTGCCGAAAACCCTTTCATATTGTAGATCTTGGCATTTACCTTAATATCTTCGCCCATAATCTTAACCTGCTTGGAACCTTCTATCAACCGACGTCCCATTGTTCCCTCAGCCTGATAACCGGCAATAATGACAGAGCAGTTTTCATGCCAGAGATTATGCTTCAAATGATGCAGTATACGTCCTGCGTCTGCCATACCACTGGCAGAAACGATAATTTTAGGCCCTGGCATCTCATTAATCATCCGTGATTCCTGCGCAGTTGCCGTGAAACGCAGATTTGGAATCGCTAAAAGCCTGTTACCGTGCATTTCATACAAAGCCCGCGCTTCTTCGTCATATTCCTGAGGATTAGTAAGCGTGATAGCAGTAGCTTTGCTCGCCATCGGACTGTCGATAATGATTGGTACCTGCGGGATACGACCTTCCTGCAGAAGCTTCTGGAAATAATAAAGAAGTACCTGTGTACGTCCTACAGCAAAGGCAGGAATAACTACACAGTGTCATTAATGATCTCAGACAGCTCCGCTTCTTTGTCATAGGCTTTATGCACACGATTGCCATAAGTAGATTCGGTGATTATAAAGTCTGCTCCGGAAATTTCTTCCGGATCCTCGATAATCGGCTGATTAGGCTGTCCAATATCTCCGGTAAAAACGAGCTTAGTTGTTTTGCCATCTTCATTAACAAAAACTTCAACAATCGCCGAACCTAAAATATGCCCGGCAAC
>ERZ791704.1272-NODE-1272-length-10048-cov-2.64175_pt1 | contig 10048 bp, 6 predicted proteins | sample MGYA00510045_ERZ791704 | MGnify/ENA primary metagenome ERZ791704 (study PRJEB30046, sample SAMN00715247) | human gut metagenome | study: EMG produced TPA metagenomics assembly of the A metagenome-wide association study of gut microbiota in type 2...
GATCTCGCCGGTGTAGTAGGTGTGCCAATCCTTATCGGCATACCATCTGTCGGCCAGGGCCTTATCAAAATTTTCCGGTGCCATTTCGCGTTTTTCCACGATGCGGCATTCCAGATGCAGCCCGGCGCCTTTGATGACGGGCACTTTAACGGTCTGCCCTTCAGCAGGGGTGATTTCTGCCGCGGCGAATTTATCCATGTCACGTCCTGATTTGCTGCCGCATAGTCCCAGTGCTTTACTGAAAGCGGCTGTCAGCGGAAAACTGACGGTAAATTCGTTATGGGCTTCGATCAGCTCGTGCGTATAGCGTGAGTGACGTACCATTACGGTAAAAACAGGTTTGCCCCAAATATTGCCCAGCGCTCCCCAGCCAATCGTCATCGTATTGTGTCTGCCGCCTGCGGCAGTAGTAAGAAAAGCACCCTTCGCCAAAACCTTTAAAATAGTTTCCGCATGGTCGAAAGCGTTGATATTTTGCATAGCTGTCACACTCCTTCTACTATTATTATAATCGCTTTTGTGTGACAATGCTGTAAATTTGGCGAAAACAGGCATTGAAGCCAGGTGAAAATATTCAAATAGAGATCGATTGACAGTGCAAAAGAAATAAATTAAACTAGGTGCAAGTAAAAATATATCTTTAGGAGGCATTTTATGTTGAAGAAAAGTATGGCGGCAGTAGTTATGGTCATGGTGTTTGCCCTGGCACTGGCAGGCTGCGGCGGTAGTGACGGTGTCATGAGCAAGGGGTATGGGGATCTTTTCCGCGACAAAGCAGCTATTAATAAGGCGGTTACTGAAATAAAAGCCAAAGGCGGCGGTACGCCGCTGATGATTTTTCAAAGTATGCATTTCGGACCGGAATTTATTAATTTTTCCCGACAGGACCCTAAGAATAAAGAAAACGTCGATAATTTTGTCTGGACGCCTAATACAGGCTGGCAGGGACCTAAAATCGTAAAATTGAGCGGCGGCGGTAAACTTGAAGATAATTTATTCAATATTGACGACGTCAACTGGGATGCGATACCTGTTTTTATTGCTGAAACAGAGAAACTGGCAAAAGAAAACGGTATCGAAAAGGCTTCACTGGGCAGCAGCATTATGATCAATTTCAATGTCAGGAAGCAGACTCTCAGTTTTTCGGCTACGGTAAAAGGTGAACGTAAAGATGCTTATTCTACCGGCGATGTCCAGACAGGTAAAGTTACTAATTTCAGAGTGAAATAATAAAAAATAAACCTGCCGTTAAAGGCGGGGTTATTTTTTTGCCGCGGCAGTTGCTGAAGCAAAGCGGTATATGATGGATATTATAGAAGTATAGGACAATTTGTGATATAATATATCCGATTTATTGCATATAATGAAGAACATTTATCATAGGAAGGTGAAAAAATGAAGGTCACGACCAAAGATGTAGAATACATCGCCCAGCTTTCCCGTTTGACTATTCCTGAGGGTGAAATGGAAAAATTCACGGAACAGTTCAATCAGATCCTCAATTATGCCGATATTTTGCAGAAGCTTGATACCGCAGGCATCGAGCCGACTCCGTACGTGCTGCCGATCAGCAACGCGTTTCGTGAGGACGTAGCTCTGCCCGGCGTTACTCAGGAAGAAGCGCTGAAAAATGCTCCGGCAGTCCATAACGGCGGCTTTAAAGTGCCCCGCGTTATCGAATAAGAGAGGGAGGAACTACTGTGGATCTTTACAAGAGCACTGCTCATGAATTGCATGATAAACTCGTTAATAAAGAAATCAGCTCCGTGGAACTGACTAAAGCTCTGTATGAGCGCATCGACGCTGTCGAGGATCAGGTCAAAGCCTATGTGACGCTGGATAAAGAAAATGCTTTGGCACAGGCGGCCAAGGTTGACGCCAGGATCGCCGCCGGTGAAAAAATCGCTCCGCTGGCCGGCATCCCCGGCGCGATCAAAGATAATATCTGCACTAAAGGTCTTTTGACGACCTGTTCGTCCAAAATGCTGGCTAATGTTGTGCCGATTTATGATGCGCATGTTATTAAAAAACTTCGCGCCGAAGAAACTATTTTCCTCGGCAAAACAAATATGGACGAATTTGCGATGGGTTCTACTACTGAATCGTCTTATTTCCAGGCTACTCATAATCCATGGAACCTGGACCGCGTACCTGGCGGCTCCTCCGGCGGCAGTGCCGCTGCTATCGCGGCCGGCGAAGCTATCTGGACTCTGGGTTCAGATACCGGCGGTTCCATTCGTCAGCCTGCTTCTTTTAACGGCTGTGTCGGTATCAAACCGACCTATGGCCGTGTTTCCCGTTACGGCTGCGTGGCTTTTGCGTCTTCGCTCGACCAGATCGGGCCGATCACCCGCGACGTTACCGATGCCGCTACAGTGCTCAATACTATCTGCGGCAAGGACGAGCATGATTCTACTTCGCTGCCGGTGGAAGTGCCTGACTTTACCAAAGCTCTGCGTCAGGACGTTAAAGGCCTGCGTATCGGTCTGCCGAAAGAATATTACGGCGAAGGTCTGGACCCCAAAGTCCATGCCGAACTGAAAAAAGCAATCGCTCAATACGAAGCCATGGGCGCTGAGATCGTTGAGATTTCCCTGCCTCATACCGAATATGCGGTCATTACCTATTACATCATTGCTCCGGCAGAGGCTTCCGCCAATCTGGCCCGTTATGACGGCGTCCGGTACGGTTTCCGTGCGGCTAATGCCACCAGCGCGCCCGAAATGACTACGCTCAGCCGTACAGAAGGCTTCGGCGCGGAAGTAAAACGCCGTATCATGCTGGGAACTTATGTTTTGAGCAGCGGCTATTACGATGCTTACTATAAAAAAGCCATGCAGGTGCGCACGCTTATCCGCCGCGACTTTGACAGCGCTTTTGAAAAATGTGACGTTATCCTGGCGCCGACCTCTCCGGTCGTTGCTTATCCTATCGACGGCAAAATGGACCCTTTGTCCATCTATATGCTCGACGTTTACACCATTCCGGTCAATATGGCGGGCCTACGGGTATTTCCGTACCCTGCGGCTTCGCGGACGGTATGCCTGTGGGCATGCAGCTGATCGGCAAACCGCTGGACGAAGAAACCGTGCTGCGTGCAGCCTATACCTTTGAACAAGCCAACGAATACCACAAGGTACTGGCACCGTTAGGAGGTAACAAATAATGAAAAAATATACTACTGTTATCGGTCTGGAAGTCCATGCCGAGCTCAAAACAAATTCTAAAGCGTTCTGCTCCTGCTCGACTGAGTTCGGCGGCGAGCCTAACACCCATGTCTGCCCGGTCTGCCTGGGGATGCCCGGCGCTTTGCCTGTGCTCAACAAACAGGTGGTGGAATTTGCGATCCGTGCGGGACTGGCTCTGAACTGCGATATCCAGAAATTCAATAAATTCGACCGTAAAAACTATTTTTATCCCGATCTGTCAAAAAACTATCAGATCTCTCAATTCGATCAGCCTATTTGCCTGGGCGGCCATATCGACATTGAAGTGGAAGGCGGGAAAAAACGTATCGGCGTGACCCGTATCCATATGGAAGAAGATGCCGGGAAGCTGAACCACAGCGGCGCTACGATCAGTACCTCCGACTCGTCGGCAGTAGACTACAACCGTGCCGGCGTACCTCTGATCGAGATTGTCTCCGAGCCTGATATGCGCAGCTCCGAAGAAGCCCGCGCCTACCTGGAACAATTAAAAGCTATTTTGGAATATACTGATGTCTGCGACTGCAAAATGCAGGAAGGCAGTCTGCGCTGTGATGCCAATATCTCTGTCATGCCGGAAGGCGCTGCCGAGTTCGGTACCCGCGCCGAGATCAAAAACCTTAACTCCTTCCGCGCTCTGGTGCGCGCGATCGAGTACGAAGTCGAGCGGCAGATCGACCTTGTTGAAAGCGGCGGCCATGTTGTGCAGGAGACCCGTACCTGGGATGACGCGCAGGGCATGACCTTGTCCATGCGCAGCAAAGAAGAAGCGCATGACTACCGTTATTTCCCGGAACCTGATCTGGTGCCGGTAGAATTAGACGACGCCTGGATCGAACGCGTTAAAAATGAACTGCCAGAGCTTCCTGCTCAGCGTCAGCAGCGGTTGATGACAGAAAATGGCCTGCCTGCTTATGATGCAGGATTGATCGTTGCCACCAAAGCTATGGCCGACTACTTTGATGCTGCCTGCAAAAATGCCGGTGATGACAAAGCTGTAGCCAACTGGCTTTTGGGCGATGTTTCCGCCTATCTCAACAACGAAGGCATCGAAATCGACGCTTTCCCGATCAAACCGGAAAACCTGGGCGAAATGGTTGCCCTGATCAAAGGCGGCGTGTTGTCCAGCAAGCTTGCTAAAAAAGTATTTGCCGAAATGCTCAAAGCCGACAAATCTCCGAAAGTCCTCGTTAAAGAGCTGGGCTTGGAGCAGGTCAGCGACGAAGGCGCTATTGCCGCTATCGTTGATGAAGTGCTGGCCGAAAATCCGCAGTCTATTGCCGACTTTAAAGCCGGTAAAGACCGTGCAATCGGCTTCCTGGTCGGTCAGGTCATGAAAAAATCCCGCGGCAAAGCTAACCCGGGTATGGTCAATAAATTATTAGTAGAAAAAATGCAGTAAACGACTGCTGATTTTAAATCCTGTAAATGGGGGTGTCGCAATGAATAAACCGTTTGTTTTTGTTGGTTCAGGTTTGGGCTATTTGTGGTTGCTCATTTGGACGACTGTCGTTTCTATTATTACTGTGGGCTTGTTTTTCCCATGGGCTTATTCAGCGCAGCAGCGCTGGATCTGTGCTAATACCTACGTTGAAGGCAGGCGGCTGCGTTTCGACGGCACCGGGCTGGGGTTCTTTTTTCAATGGCTGGTCATTATGCTTCTGACTGCTGTTACTTTTGGCATTTATGCTCCCTGGGGCTATTGCCAGTTTAAACGCTGGGAGACCCGTAATACAGTTTTTGATGATTGAAAGCAACTGCCTGCTGTAATAAAACAATAAACAAAAGCTCCGTCTTTTTGACGGAGCTTTTTTGTCGTTCTGATTTATTTATATTTGCCAGAAAAATATTTAAAAATACAAATAAATATGCTTGTAGATATATAGAAAGTATGATATTCTTTTAATAAGTAAAAGAATATTAAATAATATAAAACGGCAAAACTGTCGAAAGGCAGTGACGCAAAGCTATAGGGTCTAAACCTTTACGGAATGACAGCCAGCTGCTCACAAGCAGAGATATTCTCGACTTGGACAATTTTGATGCCTGCCCGTTATACGGTCGGGTATTTTTTATTTGTCAGACAGATTTCAGGGAGAGGCTAAAGAAAGAGGAAGGTGCGGGTTCATGTTGAGGAATGGTGCAAGGGAAAAAGCTTTAAGCAGAAAAGTAATGCTTTCATTGCTTATGGCAGGTACAATGTCTGTTTGTATATCTGGGGGGGACGTATGGGCTGAGAATACGGTAAAGCTGACTAGTGATACTGTTTATAATGTTATTGGTGAAATACCAGCGTCGATAGAGATGAACGGGCATAATATTATAAGCAATGTTATGTTAAATGCTGATAATGCCGGGCTGAGTATTATTGGTACAGACATGGAAAATTTAACTATAAATGGCGAAGGACTTCAATTTGCTGTCGCTGCACAAAGTAGTAGCAATGCCAAGGTATTGATTTCAAATGTGAAAAAAGTTGATATTACAGGCAATGTAATAAATGACAGTTTACTTCATAGTAATATTAATGGTGCCATTATATTTGATAAAGTGGGGCTTTTTAATATTACAACAGAAAAAAGTATTGGTTTACATGCTCAAGGAGGACTTATTTATATTGATGCTGATGCAGTTTCAATAAAGTCAAAAGATGAAAATGCTATTTGGGCACAGTTAAGTAATTGTAGTGGAGATTATCCCAGTGATGTCAAAATTAAATCTTCTGGTGATATAACATTGCAGTCGACATCTTCTACGGCAGTAGGTGCTGCTAATATGGATAGTAATGTTACTGATAACAAAGTGACAGTGGATTTGCAGGGGAAAAATATTTATGTGATTTCTGAAAAATCTACAGGATTACTGTCTAACGATTTTCAAACAGGAAAAACAAGCATTATTCTCAACGCTGACGATGTAGTTAATATTAAAGCTGGAAAAAATGGAATTTATGCTGCTAATGGCAGAGATAAAGGCGATGCTTTTGTCAGCGTTGATGCAGGCAAAGAAATTAATATTACAGGGGTCCAAAATGCTATCTATGCTGGTTCTAACGCTTTGGTGAAAATCAGTGACAGGGGTATGGCGAAAGTCAGCCTTACTGGTAATGTCGTTGCTGAAAATGGCGGACAGATAATTGTCAAAAATGCTGATCAGATTGGTGCTTTAAAAGTTGACGGCGGTATATATAATGGCAACAATATTAGTATAAAGTATTCTGCGCCTACTCTTGACGACCGTACGGCCGTTTATGTTGCCAATAACGGTTCGGCAGTATTCGATGGTGATAAAACGGAAATAATTATCAATTCACAGTCTGAAAATGATCCACGTGGTGTTTGGGTTACCAGTGGTGGTAAAGTAGAATTCAACGCTAAAGAAACTGTAATAGATGTTACTGGTGTAGGCGGTTCTTCAAAATGGGGATTTGGGTTATTGCTTAATGGTACTGTAGGAGGATCAGCTGTTTTCAATGGGCAAAATGTCGCGATTAAAAACTATCAGGATCACTATACATCTCAAACGGTAACGGCTAAAGCTGGTTCGGAGATTACTTTTAATAATACTGGCAATGTGCTTATTAGTGCTAAAAGTCCTTTCGGCGTAACTGCTGTTGATAATCAGGGTAATATTACTTTTAATAATAGCGGTAATATTGATATTGTTGGCACAATAGTTCCTGGTAATAAGTCTGCTCAGACTAATGTAGTGGGTATTCAGTCGGGGAGCAGCGGGGCAGAGACAGTAGTTACTGATAAAGTAAAGGATTTTAATATTACTTTGTCGGGAGCTGGTGTGGATAATGATGGTACAAGTTATTCTACCGGAACTTATGGCATCATTCTTGATAAAGATGTTAAGGCTCTTATCAATTCTGCAACCCTTAATATAAAAATGAATATTGCTGATAATGTTGAAGATATATCGCCTGGAGATCATACGACTGAGGAAGCCTATGGTATAGATCCGGATGGTGGGTATATTACAGTAGGTACAGGTACTGTTACTAACATTACTATACAGGAAGGGTTAGGCACTGCGTATGCAGTAAATGCGGCTTCAGCTACTTCTGTTGTAGAGTTATTAGGTGATACGACTATCGTTGCTGCTGGTAAAACTGCTTCTTACGCACTGAATGCCGAAGCTGATGGACAAATCACCGTTGGCAGTACCGGTAAAACCGTTCACTTGACGGGGGACATTGTTGCTAAAAATGATGGTGTGATTAATATTGCTGGTAAAACTAATACAATTAACGGTATAGTCAAAGCGGTTGACGGTGGCACTGTTAATCTGAGTGGCGCTAGTGACGCTGTTTATAATAATATCAACATCAACAGCTTCGTTACCCAAGGGACTGGCAGTAATGGTAGCGTCAAATTGAATGGTGGTACGATGGATTTCGGTACGCTAAATAATCAAAATTTAGCCAGTAATTCTTTTGTGGTGAATGGTGGCTCCTTAAAAGCGGCATCCAAAGACATTTTTACCAGTGGCTTAACAGCGGCAGGTACTGCTATTGATAGTGGTGATGTATTGTCTGTAGTGAATAATGCCGTTAAATTTGAAAGTGGTAAACTGATCCTGAGCGATGAGAAATATAATTTGGCTTGGTTAAAGACAGCTAAAGCGGCACTCAATAACGCTGATAGCGGCACAATGGGACTAGTTGTTACCGGGACTTTAGTCACTACTGACGGAAAAATTCAAACAGAAGCAAGTGCCAGTGATTTGGCTGATACCGGTGCGGTACATGCAGGTGTGACAGGTAAAGTAGATACTAATGATGTAACAATCGGCAGTAGCGGTCTTTAAAATCTGGGCGTTAAAGATTTGGCTCTTGGCGGTTCAGCTGCAGATGCAAGCAAAGTAACTGTAGGTGATGGTAAAGAATTGACTTTGGTTGGCAGCGGCAGCGAAAATGATGCCTTGGTAAAAACATCTGGTGGTACGGCGAAAACTAATGTTGCCGTTGCAGTTGGCGACGGCACTAATGCAGGCACTTTAAATCTTGGAGTCGCGGGAACGGCCTGCGGCGGCAATCTTAATGCGGCAGTTGCCATTGCCAATGATGACAGTAAAGTAAATGTCGATGCCGGAACTTTTAAGGTTAATGAAATCAGCGCTGATAAAGGCACGATCAATGTAAACGAAGGTGCGGAACTCAAGACCGATAGTTTGACTGTTGGCTCAGCAGAAAGTACGGTTAAGTTAAGCGGTACAGGCGCTTTAGAGGCCAAGAGTATGACTGTTAATACAGGAACGATAGAAGTTACAGGTACGGCTAAAGCAGGGACTCTTACGGTAAATGACAGCAATGCAATAATTAGTGTCGGTACTGGTAACAGCGCGGGCAGTTTAGTTGCCGGTAATGCTGATCTCAACGGCGCGGCTGTAGTTTTAGACCCTGTATGGCAGGGTAATGATACGATTGGGAATGCTTCTAAGGCGGCATTAGCTTTTACAAATAATAATGTCAATGGATTGATGACAGTAGGGCGCAATTCGGTTTTGAGCCTGGGAACGGACGATACAGGTAAAGCCGAGCAGGCTTTTGCAGAATCTGAATTGACCTGGGGGAAAACTGGTGTGAGTGCGGCGTTATACATTGACCAGGCCCAGAAACTGCAAGTTCAGGGCGGCATATTGCTTGACGGCACTAAGACCGCCGCATCAGCGGAAGCTAATAAAGCAAGTTTTGCCGACGGCTCGCTGCTGATCGTTAACGGTTCTGGTATAGGAACAAGTGGAACTGCAGCGTTGACAGGTGGATCAGGTTCCACGCTTACAGTCAATCAGGGAGCCAAGCTGTACCTGACCAGTACTAATGCCGGAACTTATACGATCACCAAAGGTTTTGCCAATACTACGATTGATGGCTGGTCCTGGTCAGCAGATGCTGCAGCTGTTGACGTCAGTGTAAATAAGCTTTCTGAAATCGAGAAAATCGAGAAAAATACTGCTGACGGTGATTTTACAGTAACTGTCAGACAGACGGACGTCCAAAAGAAATATGATGGCATCGCATTGCCGAACATTTTGCAGGCTATGGATCAAAGCAGGACAGAATATGCCGGGATCAAATATCTAACTGATTTGGCTAATGACAATAAGCTTGATAAAGAGGGTTTTATCGCTGCAGTCAACTCCTTCGCCCAGGGAGCGGAAAACAGCGGCGCTACCCGCACGGGTGCTTTAGCAGCCCTGGATCTGGGGACGGCGGTGCAGGAACATCTGTCCTTAGCCAAGGCGGCTGCAGAACAGAGCGGCGGTTTCGGCAAAGCTGCTGTTGATACTGCTGACAACGGCGGCATCTGGGCACAATATATCAACAACAAGGATAAAGTCGATAACATGGGCGGCGTCAGCTATGACGGACAATACAACGGTGTTATCATAGGCGGCGACTTTGCAGACCGTGGCAAATACAGCAGCGGCATAGCTTTCAGTTACGGCAGCGGTGACAGCACCGGCAGCGCCTCTAAAAATGAATTTGACTTCTGGGGCCTCAGTTACTATGGCGGTATCCAAAACGGCGATACCAATCTGATTTTCGATGTCGGTTACAGCAAAACCAGTAGCGACGTCAAAGGCTTAATCAAGGCCGAACCTGACACGCAGGTCATCAGTATGGGCATCAAAGGTGAAAAAGTTATCAGCAATGGACATGGAACGAGCTATGTACCGTATGCGGGCCTGCGTTATCTGAACGTGGACGGCGGCAGTTATAACGGGACTATTGGCGGCGAAGTGGCTGCTCATTACAGCACTGATAAAGCAGATCTGTGGCTGCTGCCGGTAGGCATCAGCATCAGCCATGAAAGCGTTACTGCCGGAGGCTG
>ERZ791704.1293-NODE-1293-length-9841-cov-2.76528_pt1 | contig 9841 bp, 7 predicted proteins | sample MGYA00510045_ERZ791704 | MGnify/ENA primary metagenome ERZ791704 (study PRJEB30046, sample SAMN00715247) | human gut metagenome | study: EMG produced TPA metagenomics assembly of the A metagenome-wide association study of gut microbiota in type 2...
ACAAAGAAGTCTGCCAGGTCAAAGGCGGTCTTGCCGAATATCTTGTAATCTGCCAAAAGGCCGAAGGACAAAGCACACGGAATACTAAGAATCAGCATGAAGAGCAGGCAGACGGTCACGGCTGTTGCACGCTTCATATTGAGTTCCTGAACCATCCACGTAATGTCAATTTCAAGCATGGACACGGCTGAAGTTAAAGCAGCAATGATCAGGCAGAAGAAAAAGACGATGGAGAACAAGTAACCGAAAGGCAGCTTGGCAAAAATCACCGGCATCGTAATGAAGGTGAGGCCGGGGCCTGCCGCCGGGTCCATTCCAAAAGCGAAATTAGCCGGAAGAATCATCAAACCTGCCATCAAGGAGATGAGCAGAGAAAGCACCACAATCCAGAAAGTGGAGCTCACGAGTTCTGTCTTATTGTCGATATAGGCGCCGTATGTAATCATGCAGCCGGCACCGACCGAGAACGAGAAGAAAACCAGCCCCATGGAATCCAGCAGTGTTTTCCAGCTGAACTTGGAGAAATCAGGCAGGAAAAGGTATTCCACACCCTTCATGGCGCCGGGCTGCATCAGACCTGTGATGATCAGAATGATCATGAAGATAAACAGCATCGGCATAAGGATCTTGGAACATAATTCGATGCCGCCTCGAATACCGAAGGCAACCACAAATCCGACTAAGGCAAGGAAGCCGATCTGAGCGGAAATGGCAACCCAGGGCGAGGAAGACAGGCTTCCGAACAGTGCGCCGAGGGTTTCCGGGTTGGCGGCGGGGAACCCGATGATGGCTTCAAAGAAGTACAACAGGCACCAGCCGCCGACTACAGAATAAAACGAAAGAACGACAAAGCCGATGATGATGCCGAGATAACCCAAGACTGACCAGAAGGATCCGCCTAAGTTTCGGTAAGCCGTGACGATTCCGCCTTTACCGGCTTTGCCCAAGGTGATTTCCGTGAGCAAAAGGCCGAAAGCCAAGGTAAAGGAAAAAATAATGTAGGGGAGCAGGAAGGCTGCTCCGCCTTCGGCGCCGGCCATGTATGGGAACTTCCAAATTGCACCCAGACCGATGGCCGCGCCGACACTGGCTAAGACAAACCCAACTTTGCCGGTAAATGTTTTTTCTTGTTGTTTTGATGCTTGGGACATCTGAGAATACTTCCTCGGTTTTAAATCAGATTAAAGATTGCAACCACAACGATGAAGCAGGGTGCAACGAAAGCCAGCATAAAGCGGAAGAACTTCATGAAGCCGTCGGAATGCTTAACGCTGGAGTTGATTTCATATTTGGTGCGGTCAAAGAAGAACCAGCCCGTCATCGCAACAACGAAGATGGCGCTGAGCGGCATCAGGATGTTGCAGCAGAGGAAGTCGATCGCATCAAAAATGTTCTTGTCCATGATCTTGTAATCAGCCCACGGACCCATCGAGAGAGCAGACGGAATAGAGCAGATGGAAAGAACGATGAACAGAAGAACGGAAGCTGTTTTGCGGGAGAAATGGAATTCGTCCATTAAATAAGCCAGGGGAACTTCGAACAAGGAAATCATCGAAGTCAGAGCGGCAACCAGCAAACAGCCGTAGAAGCAAACGGCAAAAACGTCGCCTAACGGAATGTGAGAGAACACGGCAGGCATCGTGATGAATGTCAGACCGGGGCCGGCAGACGGATTCAGACCGAAAGAGATAACCGGCGGAATAACCATTAAGCCCGCGAGAATGCAGGAAATGAAGGCTAAAACGGAGACCCAAAGAGCAGTGGTGGTCAGGTTTTCTTTATGAGAAATATAAGAACCGTAGGTGACCATAATGCCCATGCCGACGGAGAGCGAGAAGAATGTGAAGCCCATGGCGTTGAGCAGAGAGTTTGCCGTGACCTGGTCCCACTTCGGAGAGAAGAGGAACTTAAGACCTTCCCAGGCACCGGGCAGCGTCAGACCGCGAATAATCAGGACGATCATCAGCACAAACAGCAGCGGCATGAGCACTTTAGACATGCGCTCGATACCCTTGTTTACACCGAAAATCAGGACACCGGCGGTAATGGCCAGGAAAAGGGTTTGGTAAAAAATAGCGGACACCGGAGTGCTGACTGTTTTAAGGAAGGTCTTTTCCAGCATTGCTAGGTCAGACGAAGCGGCATTTCCCATGATGGCTTCAAACAAATAAGTCAGACACCATCCGCCTACCGTACTGTAGTAGGTCATGATCAGGAATGCACAAAGAACACCGATGAAGCCTAGAGGAGCCCAGAACTTGCCTCCGATGCGGCGGAAACTCGTGACGGAACTTCCTCGTCCGGCTCGGCCGATGATGATTTCAGCAAGAATCAAAGTGACGCCGAAAAACAGCACCATCAGGATAAACGGAATAATAAAAGCAGAACCGCCGTTGGCACCGGCCATGTACGGAAATTTCCAAATGGCTCCGAGACCGACGGCAGAACCGGTTGCAGCCAGGATCATGCCGGTCTTGGAACTCCAGTTGGAGCGTGCATCAGACATTGAAGACTCCCTTCTAAAAAGTGATATGAAAAACGACTATTTATAAATGAATGAAGTAATTGTATATGCCGCTTTTCGGTTCTTTAACGGGATTCAGTAGGAAATCGTCGCTCAAGCACTCAAATTTCTGACAAATTTTTCCTTTTTTGCCTCTTTTGACTAAGTTTTTGTCTCAAAGAACTTCGTGTAATCACTCATAAATAACCTGTAAATACCAGCAAAAATTTCAGAAGGTCGAAATTTGCATTCTAAAAATCGGAAATGAGAAGTATTACCGTGGAGTTAAGGCCCGATTAGTGAAGATACGAAGAAAGCGGTAGGAAATGATTACCCACTTTTGGTACCGTTTTGGTCGAACAAATTCTTTAGAAGATGTAAAAGTTTTTCTTATGTCACTATGGGTATTAATACGTAAAGATGAAGAAAGGATGAGCTATGCGGAAAATTATTTCTTTTTCAATTCAATAAGTAAAAGAAAAATTCGGTTGGGCGAAATAATTTGCAAAGCGGAAAAATCAAAAGTCAAGAAATTTATTTTGTCTTCTTTTTCGTGAAAATGCGACAAAAGTATGGTTTTTAATGAATGTTGGTGTTATTATCTACCTCGTGGTTTGAGGTGGTTGTGAAAACAACCGTTTATCCTGGTTGGAAACCCTGCTAGTGTCCCTAGCAGGTTTTTTTATTCTTTTTTCAGCCGAAAAGATCAGACAATTATTATTTTTTCTTAATACAAACCTTGTCTCGCAAGGCGTCCGGTTCGATTTTTCTTCATCCCGGCGTATCTTCCAGCCTTGGGAATTGATTTGATCCATCATCGCCGGCCGATTTTTCCTTCTAAAAACTCTCTTTTCTTTAGCCGGCTCATTTTTTGAGAAAAAGCTTTTGTTCAATCGTGTTGATTTTGGGAATGCGAGTTCATCAAGCTTCGTTTGAATCCTCATATTCCGTCTAAAATTTCTCTAAAACAAATTTTTGCGGAGCCAACCTTGTCCGATTCAGATTTTCAGCAAATATTAGATGTCAAAGGGTTGAAGTGCCCGATGCCGATGCTTAGAACGAAGAAAGCACTGGCTAAGATGCAGCCGGGAGAAAAACTACTGGTTCAGGCAACCGATCCCCACGCCTTACGAGATTTGAGCCAGTTTGCCGATCAGACCGGCAACAAGCTCCTTTCCTCTTCTGACGAGGACGGCATTATTAATATAGTGATGCAGCGTAAAGAAGAATAACGTCACAAACCTACAGCTAAGGAACTCTCATGACTATGCCCGTCAAAGATGCACCCTTCCTTGAAGAACGAACCGCCGCTGTAATGGAGAGCGTCTTCAACGACCCGATTGTCAAAAAGGCCCTTGACCAGGCCGTTCCTCAGGAAATTTTTACGATCGAGGAACAGATCGAAATTTGTGAAGTTCCTGCTCCGCCTATGAAGGAGCAGACCAGAGCCGCAATGATTGCTGAGAAGATCAACAGTTACGGTCTGGAATCATCTATTGATCCGGTCGGCAACGTAATTGCCTGCCGCAAGGGAACAGACCCGGATGGCCCTGTCTGCGTTATCAGCGCGCATATGGACAATAGTTTTAGGGAAGGAACCGACACTACTGTTCGCCGCCAAAACGGCAGACTGTTTGCGCCCGGTATTTCCGATGCATCCCGAGCATTGGCCTGCATGCTTCAAGTCATTCGTATGGTCGTCAACAACGACATCAAGACAAAAGGAACGCTGCTGTTCATTGCCACAGTAGGGCAGGAGGCTGAAGGCGATCTTCGTGGCGTAAAACGTATTTTCTATAGCTCCGGAATTCATGTCGACGGCGTCTTGGTGTTAGACGGTGCTGATCCGGGGAGACTGCTTTATGGATCCGTGGGATCTAAACGCTACAAGGTTGAGTACAGCGGTCCCGGCGGTCACAGCTATCTGAATTTCGGTCAGTACCCGAGCGCTACACAGGCGCTTTGCCGAGCAGGAGCGCTTCTTGCGAATCTTCAGGTTCCGGCGGAACCGAGAACGACTTTTACTTTAGCGACTTTAAACGGCGGCTCTTCCGTTAATGCCATCGCAGAGCATGCCGAGTGCGAGATCGACCTGCGAAGCGAAGACGCACAGATGCTCGATGGACTTGTTCAGGAAGTCCTGCCTTTGTTTGCGTTCGGCGCCCAATTAGAAAATCAGCGTTGGAACGTTACGGATCCGGCCCTGCAAGTTAGATGCAAGGTGACGCCGATCGGTCACCGCCCGGCTGCGGTATCCAAACCCGACAGCCCGGTGCTTCAAGCTGCTAGGGCTGCCCAAATGGCCTTGGGCATTAAGCTGACGGACTTTACCAGCGCTTCTACGGACCAAAACGTTCCGATGTCTCTTGGAATTCCTTCGACTACCTTAGGCGGGGGCGGAAGAGAGGGATTCAACCATTCCTTGTCCGAATGGTTTGAACCTGTGCGCTCCTACGAAGGTCCGCAGCTTTGCCTGCTGACTGCTTTGGCTCTGGTCGGGTTAGAGAGCGGTTCGGAACCCGCTCCTTCCGATCTACACGGCAGCACCTAGGGAACAATGGCAGGACAGACTCTAATCTAAGAAAAATTTGGGACCGAAAGGTCCCGTTTTTTTACCTTTGGGTCCAATGGAAAAAAACTACCCGAGGTAAGGCGAGAAGACTAAGAAAAAAAAATAGTTGAGGGGATATTAAAATCATTCCATTTTTCTTCTCAAAATACTTATCTTAAGATTCTTAAGAAATTTATTTTTGTATTGTGATGGCTTATCGTTAATACTTTTCCAATATTGGCTGTACACAAAATAAAATCCAGCACAATAGGGGTTTTCAAGGTTTTAGTAATTTCCCTCCTTATTGTATCGGAGGGTGCGATGTGACCTTCCTCATAGCTATCTCTTAAGAAAACTTAATGTTAAAATTTCTAACAAGAGGTTCTTGGATCTCTATGATTCTGAGAAAACTTATAACAACCCCTCTTACTCGAATGTATTTTGACTTGGAGTACCAAATGAAGGTCTTTAACAGACGTAATGTATTGAAAGGCGGTTTAGTTGGCTCTATGGCAGCCGGTTTTGCTTCTTTCATGGGCGCTTCCCATGCAGCAGAACCCGCAGCAAAGGCACCCGCCCAGAATGATAAAAATACTTATGACGTGATCGTGCTTGGCGCCGGTCCCGCCGGATTGGTTACTGCCATCGCTGCTAAGCAGGCTGGTGCAAAGAAAGTAGTTGTATTCGAAAAACGCGACCGTCCTGACGGCAACGCTATTTTTGCCTTAGGTTCCGTTTGCGGCTGGGGCTCCCGTCATCAGAAAGAGCAGGGCATCAAAGATACCGCTGACGATTTCTACGCCATGATGATGGATGTTTCCAAGCAGATGGGCGACAAGGCTTTGAACCGTACTTATACCGATAATATTTCTGCCGGCATTGACTGGCTGGAAAAAGACATCGGCGTGAAGTTCGGTAAGATTCGTCCGATGCCGTATCCGCGTCTCGGCCGTACATGCCGTGTTGACGGCGAAGGTCTCACCGGCGGAGCCCAGCTCGTGAAGAAACTTCTTGCGGCTGCCGCTAAAGAAGGCGTTGAAGTTAAGTTCGAACACAAAGGTATTGAACTTCTCCACGACGACAAGATGCGTGTCACAGGTGTCAAGATTCAGACACCTGCCGGACAGGAAGAATATTTCTCCAAGGGCGGCGTTGCAATTGCAACCGGCGGTTTCTCCGCTAACCCTGAAATGGTTGACAAATACATCGGCGGCTGGGCTACCCGCATGGTGCTCCGCGGCTCCAAGTCCACAACCGGTGAAAACATTTCTCTGACGCTTCCGCTTTATGCCAAGTGCGTCAACATGGACCAGTTCCATGCCGGCCCGATTATCGGCGCAACCCACGTCAACCCTGCAGACGTCTTGAACTCCGGCTACGGCATCCAGGTCAACACTTCCGGCAACCGTTACATGGATGAAAACAACACCTATGTGATTAAAGCCAGAACAACCGCTCAGAAGACACTGGACAATACCGGCTGGGTTATCGTTGACTCCACTTGCCCGGTTCTCGATAAAGTTATTCCCAAATTCGATATGCTGAACAGCCCGTATGGTAAGGCCGACACGATCGAAGAAGTGGCTAAGCAGGCCGGTCTGCCTCCTGCCAAGATTGTGGCGCTCGTGAAGGAATACAACGAAGCGGTCAAGAACGGTACGTTAGGCAAGATGAATCCGCCGAACACCTACAAGAAACCGCATCTGATTGAAAAAGCTCCGTTCTATGCAGTTCCTCTGCAGGGCGGTATGACCGCTACATTCGGCGGCCCGCTGATCAACACGAAGGCTGAAGTTCAGAACTTGGACGGCAAGACCATTCCCGGTCTCTATGCAGTCGGCAACTCTTCCGGCGGTATCTTCTTCCATAACTATGCCGGCGGCGCTCAGTTAGGCGCAGCCACCGTATTCGGAAGAATTGCCGGTAAAGAAATGGCTCAGAGAGCCGCTGCTGCAAAGTAAGAGGAGATCAAAAATGAAAAAAACATTACTCGTTTTAGCTTCCGCTCTTTTCGGAATGAGCGTCGGTCTTTCCGTTTATGCAGCTGATCAGGCACCTGCCGCTGCTGCTCCTGCTGCTCAGGCCAAGACACTGGGACAAATTCACGGTGCTATGTGGCCGAAGAGCAAAGACGGCTATGTCACTAAGTATCAGTGCATGCAGTGCCACGGTGACTATGACAAACTGGCTAAACAGACAGCCGATCTGGTTCCCAATCCCCATCATTCTCACTTGGGTCAGGTGAACTGCGAAGACTGCCATAAGGCCAACCTGTCTAAACCGGTTCTTATGTGCAACCAGTGCCATAACTTTACCATTCGCAAGGATGGCAAACCGATTGAACTGGCCAAGTAATTTAGTCTCTGACTAAAACAGAAAATCCCGCAGTTCCTAAAGAACGAGCGGGATTTTCTTTGTCCGGAGATTGCTTAGAAAAGACGGACGCCGTTCGCCGTGAGAGTCAAATCGCCGTTCGGCGTGAGTGACGGAACGATTTCAGTTGTATAAACACCTTTACCTTCGCTTAAGTAAGAGTTGCGCGGCAATGCCATGAGCGCAAATTGTCCGAGGCCGCCGTCGGATGTCTGAAGTCTGAATTTCACAGATCCCAACGTATTGCCTTCGGGCTGCTTTTTAAGCTGTCCGCTGAAAGAAAGGCTTTCTTTGCCGACTTTAATTTCAGAGGGTTCAACCGCGGCCCAGGTTTTACCGGCAAGGATGCTGTTTCTTAAGATCTCTTCGGCCTGAGCTTCGTTCACAGGCTCAGGAGAGCAAATGAGCGGGAAGTTAGCGCAGAAGTCTGTTCCGAAAGCCTCTTGCACCAAGAAGTCAAAGAGCAGAGGTTCGGGCGGAAAATGCGCTGTTAAGCCGGTATTCCAGCTGTCAATGCCGACCTTTAAGAACCCACCGACTTTCAGGTGATCAAAAGTAATTTTGATGCCTTCTGTAATTTCAGATTTGTTTTGGCTTTGGTTGATAGAAACCAAAGTCTTGCCGAGGGTGAACTGTGTACTGCTGTCTCTGTAATCGATTCCGCTCACCGAAAAAGACAGAGCGGCGGCTTTGAGATTTCCGCCTTTGACAGAAAATTTAAATTCCGGATTGCTTAGAGCAACATTGCTTTCTTCTGAGGCCAAAGAGAAGATGTCTGTCTTGATGGAAGAATCTAGATTTTCAATGAGCAGGCTTCCGTCAGCCTGTTTTACTAATTTCGGGACGGCTTGGGACTGAATCGCGCCGAGTTTAAAAGTTTCGCCGTCAACGGTTGTTTCAACTGCTTTGCTGCTGAAAACCAATAACTGAGGAATAAAATGATAGTTAAAGGTCGTCTTAAGAACCGGCTGGGCAACTTCTACGACTTTCTTAAAGACTTCATTTCCGTCTCCTTTGATCGTGATCTCGCTTTCAGGCGACCAGCCGAACTTTACTTTACCGGGAAGCGTGACAGTGTCTTTATCCTTGGGCTGTGCATTTTTATTAAGGACAACAAACTCTTTGCTGAAAAATCCGTTGTTGACGATGTCCACTTTAACGGACTTCCATTCACTGCCCAAATATTTGTGAAGATCGGATGCGTATTCTTGGAATTTTTGGCCCTGGTAATAAACCAGTCCGCCGTAAGCACAGGCACAGGCCGCGGTACAAACTGCTACCGCTGCAGCGATCTTAGAAGAAGACATAATGACCTTTGTAAGAGTAAATACGTACGGGATGGAGTATATCCAACTTGGCCAAAAGTTTTTGGAGTTATTCGACGAGCTCACCGCCTGTGTTGTTGTGCCATCCGTCGACCGGATCCGGAGCATTGGGTTCATCGGACGAACCTTCCGGAACGCCGAAAAATTCTTCTAATGAGACTTTGCCCTGAATTTTCTTCATGCACTGATAAAAGAGCTGCTCATTGAGCTCATGCAGTCCAATACCGTCGCCTTTAATCGTGTAGTCCCAGCGGCTTAATTCGAAAGGCTTCTTTTTATATTCAGAATGAGGAGAGTCAGAAAGGAGCCCTGACTGGATGAAGACATTTTCTTCGGTCAGAGTCGAAGATACTTTGTGGTTCTCAGAGTTGATAAAAGTGATGCGCATTTTGCCGATCTTCCGTTCTGTCCAGCGGACGGTTGGAATAATCGGAAGGTAACGCATCCCTATATCTTCCATCATGTCTGATATTTCGATATACACGGCGCCGTCTAGGCCTCGATCGGTAATGAGGGCGATGCCGTTTTTCTCAAGAAGATCGACCATTTCTTTGCGGGTTTCATCGGCAAAGAGCCATTCGAAAGAGTCTTCAAGTGTGCCTTCTTTGCCTGTATCGACGCCTTGGACAATGACTCTTAGATGAAGCGTGAGATTGAGAGGCACAGCAGGGCGCCTAATTTCGGATTTTTCTACAAGTTTGGCATTGACATCGAACCAGCCATGCTTAGGAGAAGAGATGGAAGCGGTTGTGCTGGCGATGCCTAACAGCGTGCATCCTTGAAGCAAGGTAGCAGCGAAGAGAAGGGAGGCAGCCAGAACTCTCATAGCAAAAATCCACGAATGACGATGCCAATATTAACTGAAAGGTCCTGAACAGTCGTTCAGAAATGGCTCAGAGCGCGTGGAGAAAGCGTGAAAAAGGCTGTGAGGCCTTGAGATATTAATATAACTAATTGAATTTAATAGATAATTAGTTTGGAACCAAATTTCTCGGAAAAACGAAAAAGCCTCAGATTCGAAAATCTGAGGCTTGGAATTTTGGCGGAGTGGACGGGACTCGAACCCGCGACCCCCGGCGTGACAGGCCG
>ERZ791704.1319-NODE-1319-length-9685-cov-2.89886_pt1 | contig 9685 bp, 5 predicted proteins | sample MGYA00510045_ERZ791704 | MGnify/ENA primary metagenome ERZ791704 (study PRJEB30046, sample SAMN00715247) | human gut metagenome | study: EMG produced TPA metagenomics assembly of the A metagenome-wide association study of gut microbiota in type 2...
TGTGCAAAAAGTCTAAAAGAGTATACAATAGTAAAAACGACTTGTAAAAAATACATAATTATGGTATTATTGAGGTTAAAGTGAGAGCTTTATAAACAAAAAACAATGTGTTTATTAATTTTAGGAGGAAAATTTATGAAGAAACAAGTAAAGAAATTCATAAGTGCCGTCCTTGCCTCTACAATGGCTGTAACAGGCGTTGCTGTAACAAATTTTGCAGTTACTCCAGTTTCAGTTTTAGCAGCAAGCAATATTGCTGTTTACGAAAGTAGTGGCTGGGTGGGAAGTTGTTACGTAGAATGGGTTGGGGGAGATTCAAGCTACACTGGTTACAACGTTTATGTAAAGAGTGCAAGCGATTCTGACTGGACAAAACTTGATGACCAGCTTATCAGAAAGTATCCAGACCGTTGGAGAGCTGATGCAGTAGGTCTTGCAGCAGGTACATACAACATGAAGGTTGTTCCGGTTTCTGCTGGTACAGAAGTAACAGCTGATGCTATTACTACTTCAGATTTAACAGTAACTAACTATGACCGTTCAGGTGCAGCATTCTCAACTAAGTCTACTTATAAGGGTGCTGGTGCTTACAACGCAGACGGTACATTAAAGGCTGGTGCTAAGGTTATTTACGTTACACCAGAAAACGCAAAAACTGTAAAAGCAAGCATTATGCAGGATAAGGCAGAACAGGAATTTACAGGTCTTCAGGCTATCGTAAATGCTTTACAGAAGGGTAAGGAAACTGCTCCTGTAGATATTCGTATTGTTGGTATGATTAATGCTGATGATATGGATAGTTTTGCAAGTAAGGCAGAAGGTTTACAGATTAAGGGTAAGAATGCTTATTCAAATCTTAATCTTACAATAGAAGGTATTGGCGAAGATGCCGGTATCCACGGTTTCGGTATGCTTATTAGAAATGCCGGTAACGTAGAATTAAGAAACTTTGCAGTTATGGCTTGTCTTGATGACTCTGTATCTCTTGATACTTCTAACTGTAATGTATGGGTTCATAATATGGACTTATTCTATGGAAAGACTGGTGGCGATGCTGACCAGGCAAAGGGCGATGGTACTGTAGATATTAAGGGTAAGTCAACTTATGTTACAGTTTCTTACAACCACTTCTTTGATAATGGTAAGTCATCACTTTGTGGTATGAAGAGTGAAGTAACTTCTTCATTAATTACATATCACCACAACTGGTTCGACCACTCTGATTCAAGACATCCAAGAATCAGAACAATGTCTGTACATATTTATAACAACTATTTTGATGGTAGTGCAAAGTATGGTGTTGGTGTAACAATGGGTGCTTCTGCTTTCGTTGAAGCAAACTACTTTAGAAATGTTTCTAAGCCAATGATGAGTTCTGGTCAGGGTTCTGATGCCTTAGGTCAGGGTACATTCTCTGGTGAAAACGGTGGTATCATTAAGGCATACAACAACAAAATGGTAAATGAAAACAGAGTATTCAGCTACTATACTCAGAATAACCCAGCTTCAACAGGCTATGATGCTTATGAAGTAACTAGCAGAACTGCACAGGTTCCTTCAAGCGAAACAACTGAAAAGGGTGGCACTACATACAACAACTTCGATACAGATGCTAACTTTGGTATCAATGTATCAGATGCACAGGTTGATGACCCAGCTGATGTACCTGCAAAGGTTACAACTTATGCTGGTCGTGTAAACGGTGGTGACTTCAAGTGGACATTTGATAATTCTACTGAAGATGGAAACTACTCTGTAATTACAGCTCTTAAAACAGCAGTTGTAAACTACAAGACTACTATTCAGTCTATTGGTGGTAACGGTACAGGTGCTACTGACCCAACTACAAGTGCTACAACAGAAACAACTACAAACAAAGATGGTTCAACTGAAACTACAACTAACAGTCAGGAATCTTCAACAGAAGGTACAACTATTGCTCCAGTTGAAGGTGCTCAGGTTCATAACTTTACATTAAACGGTACTAGCAGTTCTTTCTATAGCATTACTGGTTCATTAACATCTAGCTATGGTTCTGTAAACTACAATGGCTTAACACTTACTAAGGCATTAAAGATGGAATCTAAGACAGCTGTTAACTTCGACCCAGATGGTGTTGCTGGTACATTAACAATTGTTACTAACCCTCAGTATAATGGTACTATTGAATTAAACGATAAGGCAATTACAATAGGTTCTGATGGTGTTGCAACAATCAGCTTAGACGGTTCTCAGTCTTACCAAATCACTAAGGGTAGTGGTTCAAACTACATCTACTACATTGCATACACTCCAAACGGTAGTACACCTAAAGTAATCAAGGGTGATGCTAATGATAGTGGTAAGGTTGACGCAGCTGATGTTACAATGATTATGGATTTTGCAGTTGGCAAGATTTCAGCTGTAACAAATGCTACAAACGCCGATGTAACAGGTGACAAGACTGTTGATGTTGACGATGCTTACAAGATTAGCCAGTTCTTAAATGGCTTAATCAAGTCTTTATAATTCGACATAGGTCGTGAAACTTTTTCCTCTCCTGCCTATGGCAGGGGAGATACTTCTAAATTTAAAGGGAGGAAACAAAAACATGATAAAATGTTTTAAGAAAGCTATCAGTAGCGTACTTGCAGCAGCTATGCTCGCAACAAGCTTTACTGCTATGCCTATAAACACTTTTGCGGCTACATCTTTTAGTGCTGCAGGTGGTTGGTTTGAAACACTTTATGCTGAATGGGCTGGTAACAAGAGTGATGTTACAGCTGTTAGCTATAGTGGTACAGCAAGTGGTTCACTTACTGGCGATGATTTAACTTACCTTGTAAGACAGGACGGTTCTAATGTAAGATTAGATATTCCTGGTTTAAAGGCAGGTACATATAACTTAACTGTTACAACAAATAGTGGTACAATCACTAAGGAAAACATTAAGGTATATGAATATGATAGAAGTGGTTACGCTCACTATGATGCTCATAAGGAAGGCGTAACTGGTATTGGTGCATACAATGATGACGGTACATTAAAGTCTAATGCTGTTGTTGTTTATGTAACAGAAGAAAACAAGAATACAGTACAGCTTCCTGGTTACACTGGTAGCCAGTATCCAGCTGGTATTGGTAATATCCTTAACTACAAGTCAGAAGATGCCAACGGTGTAACTGGTGGTGGCAAGATTGATATTGTTCAGCAGTTAAGAGCAGAAGGTATCCCTCTTGATGTAAGATTTGTTGGTAAAATCAGAGGTGGTGACTCTAACACAAGTAACAACCCACCAGCAGAGAACATTAAGGGTCTTACTGGTTACAATACTACTACAAACGGTGGTACTAAGGGCGATAACGGTATGATGATTAGAGTATACAAGTCATCAAATGTAACAATTGAAGGTATTGGTGATGACGCAACTCTTGATGGTTGGGGTATTCAGATTATCAGCCAGACAGGTTATACAAGTCAGAGCTTTGAATTCAGAAACCTTAACTTCACAAATACTCCTGAAGATGCTATCGGTCTTGAAGGTACTTGTGCTATTTCTTCATCTCCACAGACTAAGGAATGGTTCGAAAGCAACAGTTATGCACCAATTAAGTTTAGTTGGGTACATAACAATACATTCCATCAAGGTTTCTGTAAGAACCCTGCCGAATCAGATAAGGCAGAAGGTGATGGTTCTTGTGACTGGAAGCGTGGCTATGGTTACACAATGGCTTATAACCATTATATAAACAACCATAAGACAAACCTTATTGGTTCTTCAAGTTCTAGTATTCAGTATGATGCTTCACTTCATCACAACTGGTACGCAAAGGTTGAATCAAGACAGCCATTATCAAGACAGGCTAACATCCACATTTACAATACATACTTTGACGGTGCTACTTCTTATGCTATTTCTCCAAGAGCTCATGCTTACATTTTCTCTGAAGGTAACTACTTCGGTGCTTGTAAGAACCCTGTAGACTCAGCAAAAGAAGGTTCTGCAACTGTTAAGTCTTATAATGATAGCTTTGCAGGTTGTAACGGTGCAAATGCTGCACAGCAGGTTAAAAACAAGACTGATAAGGTAAGCGACAGCAGTGGCAACCCTTATGCAGGTTTTGAAACTGGTAGCGATATGTATGAATATACAGCTACTTCACCTATTCAGGCAAAGGCAGACTGTCTTAACCTTGCAGGTGTTATGAAGACTGCATCTGAAATCAATATGGAACCTACTCCAGAGCCTATTGTATCTGAAAATCCAGATGCTTTAACTCTTCCATATGAATTAAATTGCACAGACCCAAGCAATGCAAATTACTGGACAACAAAGACTAGTGAAACTAATTTAGCAGCTAATTCACAGTATAATATAAGCAATGCTTTAGTTACTCCTGCTGCTAAAATTACTAATACTGCAACAACTATGAAGATTAGAGATAACGGTGTTATCTTTAAGGTAAATAAAGCTGCTGATGTTACATTTACAGCAGGCTCATCAAGTGCTTACGGTATCGAACTTTACGATGCTTATGGCGAACTTAAACTCTATGTTGCTGGTGGTAAGACAGCTACTGTTTCTAACATTCCAGCAGGTGTTTATGTAATTAAGTCTGGTAACACTCAGAAGGATGGTTACCTTGAAAACTTAAAGATTGTTGCTAATGACCCTAATGCTCCAACAGTAACAGAAACTACAACAGAAGCTACAACAAAGGCTAATACTGGTGATGATGGTACTACAGAAACTACTACATCAGCACCTGTTGTTGATGACGGTTATGTATGGCATGATGATGGTGTAGATGCAAGTGGTAACGATGTTGCTGCTGCAAATTCTAACATCTTCAATATTAGTGGTAATGATACAACAAATAAGTATACTTATAACGGTGTAACTTATAATAGTGGTATTAAGATGGAATCATCTACTAACATTACAGTTAATGCCCCAGCAGATGGTGCATTAAAGTTAGTATTAAGTGCAGCTGGTTCAAGAACTATCAAGATTGATGGCGAAGAACAAGATGTAGTTGATGGTCTTAATGTATTTGATTTAACAGCTGGTACTCATACAATTACTAAGGGTACAACTAATGTTTATGTTTATGTAATGAGCTATGCAGTTGATGGTGGCGACACAACAGTTACTACTACAACTGAAACAACTACAGAAGCTACAACTAAGGAAACAACTACAAAGGATACAGAAGCTACAACTAAGGAAACAACAGAAGCTACAACAGCTGCTCCAGTTGATGGTGTAAATGTTGTTGTTGGCAATGCAATGGTTAAGAATGGTTCTGCTGTTACAGTTCCTGTTAAGTTGACAGGTATGACTGATTTAGCAGACTTCAACATTACATTAACTTATGATGCAGCTGCTCTTACAGCTACTAAGGTTGAAAACGGCGACATAATCAATGACAGTATGGCTACAATTAACAGCAACATTACTGACGGTTCAGTAAGAATTGCTGGTATCAACCCTGCTGATAAAATTAACGCAGACGGTACAGTTCTTGTAAAAGTAACATTTACAGCAAACAAGGAAGGTGCAACTCCTGTTGCAATTACTGTAAATACATTAAAGGGTGCTAACCTTGCAGTTGCAAAATACACTACTTCTAATGGTACAGTAACAGTTACAGCAAACGGTGGTTCAGTTGAAACTTCAACAGAAACAACTACTACTGAAACAGATTCTACTACAGAAGCAACTACTGTTGATTACTCTGCTAAGGGTGATGTAAACAAAGACGGTAAGATTAATGAAAAGGATGCAGCCCTTATCTTGAAGTTTATTCAGGGTATCAAGGACGAAACATTCTATGATGAAGATGCTGCAGATGCAAATGGCGACGGTGTAATCAATGTACTTGATGCTACTTGGGTATTAAACCACAAGGGTAACACTTCTAAGCCATCTACACCTGAAACTAAGACTTATACATTAACAGGTACTGATATTAATGCTACTTCTGGCACTGCTCTTACAGCAGACACAAATGTTGGTACAGAAAATATGTTCCTTGCAAAGACTGGCGTTAAGAATGCAAGTGGTTCAGTTCAGATTAGTGGTTCTAAGACAGTTCAGTTCAAACTTACTTCTGATGGTACAGTTGCATTAACAAATGCTATTTCTTCAGGTGCATATGCTAGACAGGTAGCGATTGTTAACTCAAATGGAGATACAGTTGCAACTTTAGATGTTGAAAATAAGAATGGTGCTAAGAACAATTTAAGTGCTACTTCACTTGTAGCAGGTACTTACACAATTAAGGGTGTAAATGTTGATTCAAATGATAAATCTACAAGCGGTGGCCTTAATTCTTCTGTAAATATTGGTACAATTACAGTAACAGGTACTCTTGAACAGGTTTCTGCAGAAGCAACAACAAAGGCTACAACAACAGAAACTACTACAGAAACAACAACAAAGGCTACTACAACAACTACTACTGAAGCTACTACAGAAACAACAACAGTAACTCCAGCAGGCGACATTGTAGCAACAATTAATGCAAGTGATTTAACAGCCGGCGATATTACAGCTAACACAGTAAGTGGTCAGTTCAAGCTTATTGCAGATGCAACAAACAAATTAACAGTTGAAGCAAACAGCAAGAGCTTAGATGGTTACACATTTACACAGAGATTAAAGACAAACGGTACTGGTGCAGTTGATAAGAGAGCAATCTCATTCACAACAACTGGTGCAGGTAATGTAATCTTCTATGCAATGAGTGGTAGTAACAAGGAAGACAGACCAGTAAACTTACTTAATGCAGAAGGTACAACAGTAGGTACAGTAACAGTATCTGGTACAACATTTGCTAAGTACACAATTGCAATTCCAAGTGCAGGTACATATTACTTAGTATCAGGTAAGAGTGGTATCAACTTCTACTTAATCGGTACTGATGTAGCATTAGCAGACCAGAAAGCTGATGCAACAACTGTTACAACTACAACAACTGAAACTTCAACAGAAGCTACAACAACTACAAAGGCTGACGATACAACAGAAACTACTACAACAGCACCAGCCGGTAAGGCATTTGCTGTAAGTGGTGACAGCTGGTCAGCTGAAAACGACAGCGTACCAACTTGGTTAAATGGTGGTAAACTTACAACTGCAACAAATAACAGTGGTTACACAGCTTTCGCAGCAGAAAGTGCTAATGGTACTGCATTTACAAAGACTGTTGAAGTAACAAAGAATACATCATTTACTATTGATGTTGCTGATGCTTTAACAGCAAGCGTATTCATCGCTGGTGACAACAACACAGCAAACAAGGGTGTAATTAAGGCTACATTTACTGACGAAAGTGGTACTGTAACTGATATTACTCCAACAAATGCTAGCCTTGGTGGCAGAAAGACTGCAACAACAGCTTTCGAACTTGTTGCAACTGGCAAGGGTACAATTACAGTAACTCCTAACTATAACTCATTATTATACAAGGTTGCTGTTAAGTAATAAGAATTTATAGCGAAATTTAGTTGATTTAAGCGAGGGTTTATAGCAAGAATAAATGAATACACAAAATATTCACAAAAAAGTTGTATAAACCCTTGCAATTTTAATAAGAAAAGGGTATACTTTTATAAAGGGATTTTTTCCAAAGGTGAGGAAAAGGTTTCTAGTATAAAAGAAGGAGGTTAATTATGAAATTCAGAAGTTTATTATGCTCTGTATTAGCTTCTACTATGGTTATTGGCTCTTGTGTTTGTGCTAATGCCGCTACATTTACAGCAGGTAGTGAAAATGCTACAGCAGGTAATGTAGTATCAGTACCTATTACCGTTGCTCCAAGTGCTGGAGAAACATCTACAGATGTGAACGCCTATGCTATAGCTATTAGCTATGATTCATCTGTGCTCACACCAGTGGTAAAGGGAACTGACGAAGTAGGCGACAACACTTATGCAACTGTTGGTGACAGCTTTAATAGTGGCGTGCTTACAGCTGATTTAAAAGATAATGAAACAGGCAATGATGAAGTTCTTATAGGTTGGGCTGCAGCTTCACCTGTTAATGTAACTGAAGCAAGTACACTTGCAACTGTAGACTTTACAGTTAATGCAAATGCTACTGGTTCTACAGATGTAAAAGTTGCTGTTGCTCAGGTAGCTAATTCTGCTTCAGCTTTAGCTGATGAAAGTACAATCGAAGCTGCTTCTGGTACTGTAACTATTGATACAGCATTCATCTACGGTGATGCAAACGGAAACGGTAAGGTTGATTCTGATGATGTAAGTTTAACAGCTCAGTCATCACTTAGTTTACTTGAATTTACATCTACTCAGCTTAAGGCTTGTGATGTAAATGGAAATGGTAAGATTGACTCTGATGATGTAAGTTATATTGCTCAGAAGTCTTTAGGTCTTATCTCTAGTTTCCCTGTAGAAAACGAATAATAGTAAGATAGAGGAGATAGAAAATATGAAGTTAAAGAAATTTATAAGTGCTTGTGTAGCTCTTGCTACAGTAGCAACTTGTTCATCTGTGGCTTTTGCAGCAGATAATACAATGACAATGGGTACACCTATTGATTTATCAACAGGTGCAGAAATTGGTGATACATTAACAGCAGGCGATGTTATTGCTATTCCTGTAGACATTTCATCATCAACAGGAAGCTTAACTTCAACTCTTGTTAGATTAGCTTTATCAGATAATTTACAGCCTGGTGTAACAGATACAGACTTAACTGATGACCAGTATACAAATCTTGAAGCTTTAGGTGGCGAAATTGCTACAGAAGATTCAGGTGTAGATTATTATGTAAAGAACATTTTCAAGGCTGGTAGAAGGAAGAGTTTCCCTGGTACTTGGATGGTAAACCCAACAGAACACAGAGCTGATGGTAAGACTTATTTCTCTGTACAGTGGTATGATGTTGTAGCAGATGCTGTAAGTGATGAACCTGAACTTTGGATGCTTTGTACAGTAAAGAATGATGTAACAGTAGATAACCTTAACACAGAAGTTATTGGTTCATCTGCTAATAGTGAAATTGCTGATAATAAGAATGGTTTAGCTTTAGTTGATACAGTTGAAGCTGGTACTGTAAAGCTCAACGCTACTCAGGGTGCTTTCAAGGTTGTTCTTGATGCTGATGCACTTCCAGCAGGTAACTGGGTACAGGGCTTATATGCTCAGGTAGGTTCTACTAAGCAGGAAATTACAGCTTGTGTACACGCTGATGGTACTACAACTTATGAATTCCCAGTAAGAGTTAACTCTGCAACTGGTGCAACTGATGCTATTGATGTTGACATTTATGCAACTACTACTGCTGATGAAGCTGGTGCAACTACTTCTACTGACAAGAAGATTGGTTCAATCAACCTTACTATGGACGGTACAGTAACTAGCTACAATACAGTTAATGGTACAATAGCTAAATAATATAAGGAGGTAGATTGATAATGAAAAAGTACGAAAAACCAGAAATTAAAATCGCTTCCTTTGATAGCGAAAATGTAGTTTCTACAAGCGCAGGTGTAAACCTTACTAAGTTCAACACTACAAACAAGTATACATCTATTGAATTCTAATAAATTGAATTTTGATGAAACTTTAATAAAGAGCCTAATTTATTTAGGCTCTTTTCTTATATTAATATTGAATCGGAAAGATAAATTAGGAGGTATAATATGAAAAAGTTATTGGCTGTTTTTATGGCTGTTA
>ERZ791704.1322-NODE-1322-length-9669-cov-8.95579_pt1 | contig 9669 bp, 5 predicted proteins | sample MGYA00510045_ERZ791704 | MGnify/ENA primary metagenome ERZ791704 (study PRJEB30046, sample SAMN00715247) | human gut metagenome | study: EMG produced TPA metagenomics assembly of the A metagenome-wide association study of gut microbiota in type 2...
CCATAGAACTAGTAGTTGTTTTTCCATGAGTTCCTGCTACTGCTATACCACACTCTTCATTTAGAAGCATAGCTAGAAGTTCTCCTCTTTTTACAACTTTTATTCCATTTTCTAAAGCATATATATACTCTGGATTCTCTTTTTTTATAGCACTAGAAGCTATTATCATATCAAAGTTTTTTCCTTCTAGATTTTTTTCAGAGTGCTCATTGTGAACTACTATTCCCATACTCTCTAACTCATCAGTTACATAAGAACGACTTAAGTCACTTCCCTCTACTTCATATCCCTTGCATTTCATTATCTTAGCAAGTCCACTCATTCCTATACCATTTATTCCTATAAAATAAATTTTTTTCACTTTAATTCCTCCAAATATCAAGAGATTCTATTATCTTTTCCACAGCATTCTCTTTCTTTAAATTTCTAATATTTATTTTCATCAAGTCTAGCTCATTTTTATTTTCTAATAATTCAAAAGCTTTTTCTATAGCAAGAGTTGCCTCTGAATTTTTATACATAAGAGCTGCTCCTACCTCTTCTAATAATTTACCATTTGCATATTGTCCTACTTTTATAGAGTTATAAGGTATTATAACAGATGGTTTCCCTAATTGTATTATCTCTGAAATAGTAAGTGCTCCTGCTCTACATACTACCAAGTCTGCTGCTGCCATTATATTTATCATATTTTCAAAATATGGTCTTACAGTATCTTGAATCTTAGTTCTATTTATATTTTTTACTATCTCATCATAGTTTTTCTCTCCAGTAGCCCAATAAAGTCTTATATTTTTATCCTCTAAAATTCTTTCCCAATTTTTTAGAACAGCATCATTTATCTCTTTAGCTCCAAGACTTCCACCTGTTACTAAAAGAATTTTTTCATCAGCTTCTACCTTTAGTTTTTCTCTCTCTTTATAGCTTTTTATACTATAAATCTCTTCTCTCAGAGGATTTCCTGTTACTATACATTTGCCTTGATATTTCATTGGAATATCATCATAAGTTTTCTCAAAAGCTAGAAATATCTTCTTTGCAAATCTATAAAACAACTTATTTGTTCCACCTAAATTTGCATTTTGCTCCTGTAAATATATTTTTTTCCCAGATAACACTCCACCTACTAATACTGGTATTGATATATAGTTACCAAATCCAATAATAGCATCTGGTTTCTCTTTAAATACTAAAGCTACTCCTTGAAGTACTCCTCTAATATAACCAAATATATTTTTTAATGTTCTAGGAGGAGCTATATTTAAACCTACAAATTTAAATCCAAATTTAGGTACTATATCCTTCTCCATTCTTAGGCTTGTTCCAACAAAAAGTACATCTATACCTTTTTTTCTCAAACCTTCAGCTACTGAAAGAGCTGGATATATATGTCCTCCTGTTCCCCCTGTTGTTAAGATTACTTTTTTCAAATATCTCACCTACCAAAAATCTCTCTTACTAATTCCTTAAATACTTTTCCTCTATGTTCAAAGTTTTTAAATTGGTCATAACTAGATGTAGATGGAGAAAATAATACCACTCTTTCTTCCTCTTTTGAAAATCTTTGCTTCATATCTTCTAAACAAATTTTTAATTCTCTCAAAAGGAATATTTTATCCTTGCTATATCCAATATCTAACAACCTTCTATTTAATTCATCTGCTATATCTCCAATTAAATAAACACAGTTAGCGTGTTCTTTTATAAGCTCTACCAATGGTACCCAATCTAATTTTTTATCATACCCTCCACATATTAAAGTACAATCTTTATATGCTTCTACTGCAAAACTTGTAGAGTCTATATTTGTTGCCTTTGAGTCATTTATAAATTTTATTTTTCCATAGTTATAAAAATCTTCCATTCTATGCTCTAGAGTCTTTGTATGATATAAAAACTCTCTTATCTTTTCACTCTCTATACCACAAAGTTTTCCTGTCGATACTATAAAAAGTATATTCTCTAGATTATGTCTTCCCTTTAAAGAGAGTTTGTCAGTTTCTAAAACCTCCTCTTCTCTCCAATATAATTTTCCATTTTCCACATAGCAATCCTTTTTAGATTTTACTGATATCTCTATTTTATTAGTAGGAATTAAATTTAATCTTTTTACTACCTCTTCACAGTCAGTATTCAATATAAAATACTCCTTCTCTCCTTGATTTTTGCAGATATTAAATTTTGTATCATAATATTCATCTACATTGCTATATCTAACTAAATGGTCTGGAGTAAGATTTATTACCATAGAGATAAAAGGTTTAAACTCTATTAAATTTTCTAATTGAAATGAACTTAACTCTAAAACAATATAGTCTAACTCTTTTTGTTCTAGTAATAGCTCAGCAAAACTTTTTCCAATATTTCCAGCATACTCAGCTCTATACCCACAATATTGTAGTAGTTCAGTTATCTTTGTTGTAGTTGTTGTCTTCCCATTAGTTCCTGTTATAGCTACAATTTTTGAATTAACATTATATTGTACCATATATTCATAGCATAATTCAATTTCATCTATTACTTTTATTTGATTTTTTTTAGCTTCTAATACTAATTCATTATATGGAACCCCTGGACTTTTTATAAAAAGTTCTATATCTCCTAATAATTTTTTCCCGTCCTCTGAACTTACTCCCAATTTATCATCTACTAAAATTACATTATAATTTAAGTGTTCTAAAAGTTTTTTTGCTCCAACTCCACTTATTCCAGCTCCAAAAACCATTGCTTTTTTCATAAAAAATTACCTCGCTTTATTTTCTCTCCTAGATATGTTTATAACCACGGCTTATCTACCGTGGTTATATTATTTTTAAAGTATTCCTCTCATTCTTATTATTCCTAAAGCTATTATTCCAAACATCAATGTAGCTATCCAGAATCTCATTGTTACTTTAGTTTCAGCAAGTCCACACAATTCAAAGTGATGATGAATTGGTGCCATTTTAAATACTCTTTTTCCTCTTAATTTAAAAGAACCTACTTGAATTATTACTGATAATGCTTCCATTACAAAAATTCCACCAATAATAGGTAGAATAAGCTCTTGTTTTAAAAGTATTGCCACTACTCCTAAGATTCCTCCTAGTGTCAATGAACCTGTATCCCCCATAAATATCTGTGCTGGATAAAAGTTATACCATAAAAATCCTAATCCAGCTCCACACACTGCTGATAAAAATACAGTTATCTCTCCTGAACCCTCTATGTAAAAAAGGTTTAAATGTCTACTTAACTCCATATGTCCAGTGAAGTATGCTACTACACCTAATATTGCTGAACATATTACCATTGGCATAATAGCTAGTCCATCAAGTCCATCTGTTATATTTACAGCATTAGAAGTTCCCATCAATATTATCAAAACAAATATCAACATTCCTATTCCACCAATATACAGCATATTCTCTGCATATATTGGATTTATTATAGATAAATCTACTGCTCTATTTCCTGTAAGTCCAAAGAAATTTACAAATGCCCACACTAAAACTGCTATTATCCCTTGACCTAACAGCTTTTTCTTTCCTGAAAGCCCTTTTTTATTTACAGTAAATTTTTTATAGTCATCTATAAATCCTATCCCAGCAAATCCCATCATACTTATAAGTAGTAATATTATTATCTTATTACTTATATCTGAAATCAACAGGCTAGTAACTAATATTGTCAAAATTATTAGTACCCCTCCCATAGTAGGAGTGCCCTTCTTAGACATATGAGTTGCTGGTCCCTCTTCTCTTATTTTTTCTCCAAACTTCTTTATCTTTAAATAATTAATAAAAGGTTTTCCTGCTATTAATACTATTATAAAGGCTACCATAAAAGCCATAAAACTTCTTAAATAAATTGATTTTAAAAATTGTAAACTGTGTACGTACTCTCCTATTAAATAAAACATCTATCTCCCTATCCTTCTATTATCTCTTCCATTTTCATTCCCCTAGAACCTTTTAATAAAATCGCTTTTGAGCCTTTAATACTCTCTTTTATGCTCTCTCTTATAAAATTTTTATCTAGGCTAGTTATTATTTTTTTATTTTGCTTCATAAGCTCATAAGCCTTTTGCATTCTCTCTCCATAGATATATATTCTATCTACTTTTATATCTAAAGCTTTTTTTATAATCTCTCTATGAAACTCAATCTCTTTATCACCTAATTCTAACATATCTCCTAAAACAGCTATCTTAGTTCTATCATTATATAATTTATCAAAAGTTTCTAATGAGTATCTCATAGATATTGGACTAGCATTATAAGCATCGTTTATATAGAGAGTTTCACCTTTTACAATTTTTTGAAATCTCATTGGAGTTAAATTTAAGTTATCAAACCCTTTTTGAATCTCCTCAGAAATTAAATCTAAACTCATTCCAACTACTACTGCCATAGCTCCATTTATACAATTATGTTTTCCATTAAGATTTATTTTATAGTTATTTCCTTCTAAAGAAAATTCTATTCCTTCATCTGTATCTTTAAAATTTTCTATTCTTTTTTTACAATTTTTTTCATATCCCACTGTAATCCCAGAAAGATTTTTTAAATAGTAGTCATCTCCAAAAATAATTAAATTTTCAGAAACTACATATTTTATTATCTCTCCTTTAGCTTTAAAAACATTCTCCCTTGTCTTTAAAAACTCTAAATGAGAATCTCCTATATTAGTTATAAGAGCATAGTCTGGTTTAGCTATCTCACATAATCTATCTATCTCTCCAAAGCCACTCATACCCATTTCAAGAACTGATACCTCATCAGTATCATCTAATTGTAAAATTGTAAATGGTAATCCTATGTGATTATTATAATTTCCCTCTGTTTTTTTACACCTATATTTTTGTGATAAGACAGAATATATCATATCTTTTGTAGTTGTCTTTCCATTGCTTCCTGTTATAGCTATAACTTTTACTCCTAAAGCTTTTCTATACTCTTGAGCTAAATCTTGCATAGCTTTTATGGTATCCTCTACAACAATTACTCTACTATCATCTCCAGAATAATCATCTGCTATAACTAAAGTAGCTCCCCTTTCCAATACTTCATCTATATATTTATTTCCATTATTGATAGCAAAAAAAAGAGAATCCTTCTCTATTTTTCTACTATCCATCACAACTTTTAAAATTTCATCTAACTTATCTAATTTAAATTTTTCTTTTAATAATTTTGTAAGAATTTTCATAAATATTACCAAATTAATTTAAAAATTAACATACCTTTCTTTGTATTTAATACCAATATTTTATTGTATCATTAATGCTTGTAGAATACAATATAAAAATCCTACTTGTTATAATTTCTTATAAATTTAACTTAAACTTTTCGCAAATTGTAAAATATTATCAAAGTTAGCAACTCCTAGTTTTTTACTTTTTCTATATGCTCTATTCCATGACCTGTTTTTACTAATACAGGAGTAACTTTGGCATTTATTCCAGCCTCAATATCACTTATATTATCTCCTATCATAAAAGATTTTTCTCTATCTATATTAAACTCTTTTATAGCTTCTTCTAACATCCCAGGATTAGGTTTTCTACAGTTACAATATACCTTATATTTTCCAACTCCTTTTTCTGGATGATGTGGACAAAAGTAAAATTTTTCTATTTTTACTCCTTCTTTTTCTAATATCTTTCCAATATAATTATTTAAAATTTCTAAATCCTTTTCAGTATAATATCCTCTTGCTATACCTGATTGGTTAGTAACCACTACAAAAATATACCCTAAATCTGCTAGAATTTTTAATCCTTCTACTACTCCCTCTTCAAATTCAAAATCTTCTATTTTATGTAAATAATCTTTTTCTATATTTATAGTTCCATCTCTATCTAAAATAATAGCTTTATTCATTTTTACCTCTTTTTTCTCTATATTTTTAAATTCTAGTTAGCTTTTATTATACCATAGTTTATTAAACAATAAAACACAGTAAAATTTACAAAAAATAAAAAAAGCTTGGCAAGTTCCTATCCTCCCAGGAGGCTTCCCTCCAAGTACTTTCAGCGTTTACGGGCTTAACTTCCAGGTTCGGAATGTTTCTGGGTGTACCCCCGTAGCTCTTCTCACCAAGCATTATTAACTTCTTTTAATGGAACATTCAAAACTATATAGTAAATTCAAGGTTAAAACTTCGACTTATTAGTATTGGTCAGCTAAAGGCCTCACAGCCCTTACACCCCCAACCTATCTACCTCCTAGGCTCGAAGGAGTCTTAAAGAATACTTATCTTGAAGTCAGTTTCCCGCTTAGATGCTTTCAGCGGTTATCTGTTCCAAACGTGACTACCCAGCTGTGCCACTGGCGTGACAACTGGTACATCAGAGGTTTGTCCATCCCGGTCCTCTCGTACTAAGGACAGATCTTCTCAATATTCTAACGCCTACAGTGGATAGGGACCGAACTGTCTCACGACGTTCTGAACCCAGCTCACGTACCGCTTTAATGGGCGAACAGCCCAACCCTTGGGACCTTCTCCAGCCCCAGGATGCGATGAGCCGACATCGAGGTGCCAAACCCTACCGTCGATATGGACTCTCGGGTAGGATCAGCCTGTTATCCCCAGGGTAGCTTTTATCCGTTGAGCGACGATCCTTCCATTCGGAATCGCCGGATCACTATGTCCTGCTTTCGCACCTGCTCGACCCGTCAGTCTCGCAGTCAAGCTCTCTTATGCCATTGCACTCTGCGGTTGATTTCCATCCAACCTGAGAGAACCTTTGAACGCCTCCGTTACTCTTTCGGAGGCGACCGCCCCAGTCAAACTGCCCACCTAGCACTGTCTCCGTGGCTCCAAACCACAGATTAGAATTTCAACATTGAATGGTTGGTATTCCACCGACAACTCCGATATAGCTAGCGCCATACCATCATAGTTTCCCAACTATCCTATACATGCAATGCCAAAACCCAATACCAAGCTACAGTAAAGCTCCATGGGGTCTTTCCGTCCTACTGTAGGTAACCGGTATCTTCACCGGTAATACAATTTCACCAGGCCTCCCGTCAAGACAGCGCTCAAATCATTACACCATTCGTGCAGGTCGGAACTTACCCGACAAGGAATTTCGCTACCTTAGGACCGTTATAGTTACGGCCGCCGTTCACCGGGGCTTCAATTCGGAGCTCTCACTCCTCCTCTTAACCTTCCGGCACTGGGCAGGTGTCAGCCCATATACATCGCCTTACAGCTTAGCATAGACCTGTGTTTTTGTTAAACAGTTGCTTGAGCCTCTTCACTGCGACCCCCAAGCGCTTAACATCGCGTGTATGCTCACACTCAGGGGCACCCCTTCTCCCGAAGTTACGGGGCAATTTTGCAGAGTTCCTTAACGAGAGTTAGCCTGTCCGCCTTAGATTTCTCATCCTGACCACCTGTGTCGGTTTCGGGTACGGGCAGTCATACCTTAACGTTAGAAGCTTTTCTCGGCAGCGTGGGATTTGTACATTCATCTTACGACTATATATCACACCTCAAATCTAACTTGACGGATTTACCTATCAAGTCATTCTACATGCTTTTACGGAAACTACCGTTCTTCCGCGTACATACCCTTCTGCGTCCCTCCATCACAAAATATGACTGGCACAGAAATATTAATCTGTTTTCCATTCGCCTACGCACTATAGCCTCGGCTTAGGTCCCGGCTTACTCAGGGAAGACAAGCTTTACCCTGAAAACCTTGGTCTTCCGGCGGGGAGGATTCTCGCCTCCCTTCTCGCTACTTATTCCTGCATTCTCACTTCTGATACCTCCAGAGTTGCTTACGCTTCTCCTTCAACGGCCTACAGAACGCTCTCCTACCAATTGCTTGCGCAATTCCACAGCTTCGGTTCATAACTTAGCCCCGTTACATTGTCGGCGCAGAGACTCTCGACCAGTGAGCTATTACGCACTCTTTAAAGGTATGGCTGCTTCTAAGCCAACCTCCTGGTTGTTTATGAATCTCCACCTCCTTTCCCACTTAGTTATGATTAGGGACCTTAGCTGGTGGTCTGGGTTGTTTCCCTTTTGACAATGGAAGTTAATTCCCATAGTCTCACTCCTGAGCTCTTGAATTATGGTATTCGGAGTTTGATTGGATTCAGTAAGCAATGCGCCCCCTAGTCCATTCAGTGCTCTACCCCCATAATTAAACACTCAAGGCTGCACCTAAATGCATTTCGGAGAGAACGAGCTATCTCCTAGTTCGATTGGCTTTTCACCCCTAAACCTACCTCATCTCCCAACTTTTCAACGGCGGTGAGTTCGGGCCTCCACTGTGTCTTACCACAGCTTCACCCTGGACAGGCTTAGATCACCAGGTTTCGCGTCTACGCCCAGCGACTAAAATCGCCCTGTTCAGACTCGGTTTCCCTTCGGCTCCGTTAAACTTAACCTTGCCACTGAACGTAACTCGCAGGATCATTCTCCAAAAGGCACGCCATCACCCTTGCGGGCTCTGACCGCTTGTAAGCACATAGTTTCAGGTTCTATTTCACTCCCCTCCCGGGGTTCTTTTCACCTTTCCCTCACGGTACTATACGCTATCGGTTAGTAAGAGTATTTAGCCTTACGAGATATGGTCCTCGCAGATTCACACAGAATTCCTCGTGTTCCATGTTACTTGGGAGAGAACGGACAAGTTAATGAGTTTACCTGTACAGGATTATCACCTTCTACGATCTAGCTTTCCAACTAGTTCCAGTTCAGTCATTAACATTGTTGAGTACGTTGCAGTTCCTCGTAGTTCTTCCCACAACCCCGCATAAACAACGGCTGCATCCTTGGCATTTATGCGGTTTGGGCTCATCCCCGTTCGCTCGCCGCTACTTGGGGAATCGTTTTTACTTTCTTTTCCTCGCGTTACTTAGATGTTTCAGTTCACGCGGTACCCTCTTTCGTGCTAAGTCTTCAACTTAGCGGATTGCTCCATTCGGAAATCTCAGGATCAACGTTCGATTGCAACTACCCTGAGCTTATCGCAGCTTACCACGTCCTTCATCGGCTCTTACTACCTAGGCATTCCCTATGTGCCCTTAATTATTTTAACCTTTAGTTTTTAAATATTGATTGACAGCTAACTCTATTAAAAAATTAGAGTTAAATTGTATTATCTGATTTACTATATAGTTTCCAATGTCCATTAGATAATGTAAGAACATTATCAATAGAATAGAGAAAGTATTGCTCCTTAGAAAGGAGGTGATCCATCCGCACGTTCCCGTACGGATACCTTGTTACGACTTCACCCCAATCGCTAATCACACCCTCGGAGCATCCCTCCTTGCGGTTAGGCCTGCTACTTCAGGTGCAACCAACTCTCGTGGTGTGACGGGCGGTGTGTACAAGACCCGAGAACGTATTCACCGCAACATAGCTGATTTGCGATTACTAGCGATTCCAACTTCATGTACTCGAGTTGCAGAGTACAATCCGAACTGAGAATAGTTTTCTGAGATTAGCTCCCCCTCGCAGGTTTGCGACTCTCTGTACTACCCATTGTAGCACGTGTGTAGCCCAGCGTATAAGGGGCATGATGACTTGACGTCATCCCCACCTTCCTCCTGCTCATCGCAGGCAGTATCGCATGAGTGCCCAACTTAATGATGGCAACATACGAAAGGGGTTGCGCTCGTTGCGGGACTTAACCCAACATCTCACGACACGAGCTGACGA
>ERZ791704.1328-NODE-1328-length-9651-cov-2.67716_pt1 | contig 9651 bp, 7 predicted proteins | sample MGYA00510045_ERZ791704 | MGnify/ENA primary metagenome ERZ791704 (study PRJEB30046, sample SAMN00715247) | human gut metagenome | study: EMG produced TPA metagenomics assembly of the A metagenome-wide association study of gut microbiota in type 2...
TATCAATTAAAGGTAATTTGAAATGCAAACCAGGTTCATACACAACCACTTTGTTTTCTGCATCACGTTGTACTTTATTAAAACGCAACATAATGCCACGAGTGCCCTCAGTTACAACCACGACGCTGGAATATAGCACCGCAGCAATCACCACAATAATCGGAAGTAAAAATTTACGCATTAGTTAAATCTCCCTTGGCGAATGCCTTCATTTGATTGAACTGGTTGAGCCGTTTGCGTTTCTACACGACGTTCCTGTGTCGAAACAGGCGCAGAACTGACCGCACTTTCCGTCGTTGTAGTAGTTGGTTGAGCCGCTTTTTTATCCATTAATTGTTCTAATGGTAATACAGTTAAATTGTTACCATTATTTGCATCTAACATGACTTTCGGCGTATTTGCCATGACTTTTTCCATGGTTTGAATATAAAGACGCTCTTTTAACAAATCAGGCGCAGCTTTAAATTCAGGTAGAAGACGTTGTAAACGTTCCACTTCCCCTTGCGCATCAAGTACAACACGATCTTTGTAAGCAGTAGCTTCTTCTATAATACGCTGTGCGTCACCGCGAGCGATTGGCTCTTTCTCACGAGCATAAGCTTCGGCTTCACGAATATAACGTTGTTCGTCTTCCTGTGCTTTAATCGCATCATCGAAAGCATCTTTCACTTCTTCTGGTGGACGCGCAGATTGGAAGTTCACGTCAATAACTTCAAGCCCCATGTCATAAGGTTTAATAATATCGTTCAACGCTTTCCAAGTATTTTCACGCACCACTGCTCGACCCGTTGTCAGAATATCATTCATGGTCATATGGCCGATCACATAACGAAGCGCACTGTCCGTCGCTTGTCCGAGACTATTATCTGCATTACTTACGCTAAACAAGTATTTTTCTGGATTTTGCACGCGATATTGTACGGTCATTTCCACTTTAACCATGTTTTCATCTTTGGTTAACATTGCACCTTGCGTTTTAAGCTCGCGAACTTGTTCTACATTCACTGGAACCACTTTATCAATGAAAGTTGGTTTCCAGTTCAAACCTGGTTGAACGGTAGAATGAAACTCACCAAAACGTAACGTCACACCACGTTCCGCTTCTTTGATGGTGTAAAAACCGCTTGCACCCCAAATAATTCCTCCGATCACCGCGGCGATCGGTAAAATTTTACCTAAATTGAATGAAGGTATATTCGGCGAAGTATTATTTGAACCGCCTTTTTTATTACCCCCACCTAATTTTTTCAACAGATTATTGAATATTTCTTCAATATCTGGTGGTGATTGCTCCTGATTTTTATTGTCTCGCGAGCCCCAGCCATTTTCATTTTGCTTATCTGATGAATTATCTGACTGTTTTGGACCGCTGCTCTGCCCCGGTTTACCCCAAGGATCTTGATCTGGACCGTTTTGCGACATTACGTTCTCCATTTGTCTAAAAATTTTAATGAGTTTATCGAAATAAATGGGGTTAGTCTATGAAAATACAAGTGGCGAATCAAGTTTTATAAAATAAAAAATCCTTGAATATTTTCAAGGATTTTCTTTTATTCATTTACTTGGTAAATCAAGGATTTTTTTATATTTTTTTCGAGTAAATTTTTTCCATTCCAGTGATAAAAGTGTGGTTGAATTTTTGACTGATTTATAAATGCCGCAAAGTAAAAAGGCAATTCATCCGTAAAGATCAACTCACCTTTCGGACAATAATCTGAAAAGATCTGCAGTTGTTCTGGCAAATGCGTCACACTTGATAACTTCACTATTCCTACGCCTTGTGATTTCAACACAGCTTCACGCAAACACCAACAACGATAAAAGGCCAGGTCTGCATCAGGCTGTTTAACAAACCATTCTTGTTCTGCTCGTGGAGCAAAATGCGCCATGAGCGCAGAAAAATTCCGTTTTTTGGGAAATTCAATATCAATACCGACCGCACTTTTTTCTGATTCATTAATATGCAGCAATACAGCAACCCAATCACCAGAGTGACTAATATTAAAATCAATATTCTCGACGGGAAATTGTGGTCTGTCACTTTGTGTACGATAAATTCGCCCTAAAAGTGCGGTTGATTTTTCCGCTGTTTTTAGCAACTGCCAAAGTAAAAAATGCGCCAATCGACGGCATTGATGACGTTGCGTTATCCGAGAATTTCCCTGCAGTTCAGTACGCAAATTTTCAGGGACAAGATCCGTAGGGATTTCATCAAAAGGAAAAGGTTGTTGAATATTGGCGTAGGCAATAAAAGTTGTCATAAAATAATGAATAAACACGCAAGTTTTCTTGCATTATAAAAGGAAATCCACCGCACGCCAACGGAACCCAAAAAGAAAGGGCGTTTATCACGCCCTTTTGAATCAAAATAAAAGTACAGTTAAATCAACCACACTTTTTTATTATTTCAGCAAATATGCACGTAATTGTGCAAAATCGTCATCCATTTCATCAGAAAGTAATGGCAATTTATTGTGTTTATCCAACGCTTCTGGCAATGGAAGATCGAGCGAAAGAATACGCTCCACAGACTCTTTAAATTTTGCTGGATGTGCCGTACATAAGAAAATACCCGTTTCATCCGCTTTAAGTTGATCTTTCAATACTTGATAGGCGATCGCACCATGTGGTTCACATAAATAACCTTTTGTGTACATCGCTTTTAAGGTTTCTTCTGTTTCACTATCACTTAACACACCTGAACCTAAATCACTTAAATTCCAGCCATTACGTTTAAATAACTCTTCGACACGCGGCCAGTTGTTCGGACGACTGACATCCATCGCATTAGAAAGCGTCGCTACGGTCGCTTTAGGTGCCCAGTTGCCCGATTCTAAATAACGCGGCACGGTATCGTTCGCATTGGTTGATGCAATAAAGCGTTTAATTGGTAAACCCAATGTTTTTGCAATTAAACCTGCTGTTAAGTTACCGAAGTTACCACTTGGTACAGAAACTACTACGTTATCACGTTTTTCTTTTGGTAATTGCGCTACGGCTTCAAAGTAATAACAAACTTGCGCCAATAAACGGCTAATGTTGATGGAATTTGCTGAGTTTAAACCGATCGCTTGACGCAGTTCTGCATCATCAAATGCTTGTTTAACTAACGCTTGGCAGGCATCGAAATCACCATTAATCGCCACAGTGCGAATATTGCCACCTAAAGTACAGAATAGTTTTTCTTGTAATGGGCTGATTTTGCCTTTCGGGTATAGAATCACCACATTGATGTTTTCTAACCCATAAAACGCATGGGCAACTGCCGCACCGGTATCACCAGATGTCGCTGTTAAAATAGTAATTTTTCCATCACCACGCACTGCAGCGAGCGCCTGCGCCATAAAACGACCACCAAAGTCTTTAAATGCTAAAGTTGGACCGTGGAATAATTCAAGGGCATAAATATTGTCTTCTACTTTTTCTAACGGTGCAGGAAAAGTAAATGCATTTTTCACCATTGCATCTAGTGTGTCTTTTGGTAATTCTTCACCGATTAATGCACCAAGAATTTTTTGACTACGTTCAACCAATGGTAAGGCTAATAACTCGTCAATATTGGTTAAAGCGGGGATCGTTTCAGGAAAGAACAAACCTTGATCTTTACCAAGTCCTTGACGTACTGCTTGCGCAAAATTCACTTGTTCTTCAGGGTGTTTGATGTTGTACAAATTCATTGTATATCCGTTAATTATAGAGTTTTGATAAAATGTTATTACCCTCTTATAAAAGAGGGAATAAAGCAATTTGTTGTTTAACCGAGCTCTCTCGCGCCGTCATTATCGACCTTACAAACATGAACAAAGCCTTCATTGTTTTGTAAATAATGATTTTCTAAATAAGTCGCCAGTTTTGTTGCAGTTTGTAAATCGGGTGCAATGGAGAAAATCGTTGGACCAGAGCCTGAAATCCCCGTCGCTAATGCTTAGCTTGTTTCACTTCTGCGAAGTTGGGTAATAAAGCCTCTCGGTAAGGTTCTGCAATCACATCTTTCATCATCATCGCAGCAAGATTTTCTTGATGCGTGTGACATGCGTGCACAAAGCCACCTAAATGACGACCATGAGAAATCACATCTTGACGCGTGTAGCTTTTCGGTAAAATTGCACGCGCTTCAGCAGTTGAAACCTCAATACCTGGATAAGCTAAGACCCAATACCAATTATCAAAAAATGGCAGTTTTTGGCAAATGTTACCGAGGGATTGTACCATAAATTGTACACCGCCTAAGTAACAAGGTGCCACATTATCATAATGGATAGAACCTGAAATGCGACCTTCTAGCTCTCCCATCATTTCTAACAGTTCCATTTTTGAGAATGGTTCATCGTGGAATTTATTTAATGCCACTAATGCAGCCACGATAGAGCACGCACTTGACCCCAATCCCGAACCAATCGGCATATTTTTTTCAAGGGTTAAACGCAATGGTTTAACTCTCACATTGCGTAATTTTAATTGCTCACTAAACAGTACATAAGCCTGATACACGATATTTTTTTGCGGCTCTTTTGGCAATTTACGCACAAAATAGCCCGCACTTTCGAGCTCAAAACCACTTGGAATAGACTCAATCTGTACGACATCACCTAATAATGAACCATCAATCGGCGAAATGGCTGCACCTAATGTGTCAAACCCTACACTAATATTGGCACTCGATGCCGGAGCATAAATTCTTAACATATTAAGTCCTTTTTAGTGATGTAATGTTCTTAAAATATCAGCAAAGATGCCCGCTGCAGTCACTGCGTTACCCGCACCGTAACCACGTAATAACAACGGAATTGGTTGATAATAACGCGTGTAGAATGCAAGTGCGTTTTCACCGTCTTTCACCTTATACAATGGATTATTTTGATCCACAGCGATGATTGATACCTTGCAGTGACCATCTTTAATTTGTCCTACGTAACGCAATACTTTGCCTTCTGCTTTCGCAGCTTCAACGCGTGCTTTAAATTCCGCATCTAATTGTGGCAGCATTGCCATAAATTCATCAGCAGATTTACCTTCAGAGAAGCCTTTTGGTAATACACCTTCCACTTCAACATCGGAAAGCTCAAGTTCTAGACCAGCTTCACGCGCTAGAATCAGTAATTTACGTGCCACATCTTGTCCTGATAAATCATCACGAGGATCTGGCTCTGTAAAGCCTTTTTCACGTGCAAGTGCGGTCACTTCTGAAAGAGAAAGTCCTTCTTCTAATTTACCGAAGATGAAAGAAAGTGAGCCCGACAAAATGCCTTCGAAATACTCAAGCTCATCACCCGCTGCCAATAAATTCTGTAAGTTTTCGATAACCGGTAAGCCAGCGCCTACGTTGGTTTCGTACAGGAATTTATGTTGGCTTGCTTGTGCATTGCGACGTAATTCGTGGTAATAGGCTAATTCACGCGTATTCGCTTTTTTATTTGGGGTTACCACATGGAAGCCTTCTTTTAATGCGCGCGCATAAAGCCCAGCGACCGATTCAGCTGTTGTACAATCTACGAAGACTGGGTTCACTACGTGGTGTAATTTAATAAAAGATAACAAAACATCGAAATCAGAAGGTTGGGTCGCATTTTCAAGATCCACTTTCCAATTATCTAAATTTAATCCGTTTTCATCTAAAAGCATTTTGGTTGAATTCGCTAACGCACAAACTCGGATTTCAATGTCCTTCTTTGCAAGATACTCTTTTTGCTGCTTGATTTGCTCAATCAACTCGCCGCCAACACCACCTACACCGACTAGAAACATATCAACAACTTTTTTGTTATTAAAAAGCGCTTGGTGAGTGGCTTTCACAGCTTCAATCGCTTTATTTTGCGCCACTACCGCTGAAATTGAACGCTCAGAAGAACCCTGTGCAATTGCGACTAAGCTGATATTCGCTTGTGCCAATGCAGAGAAGAAACGAGCCGCGATACCTTTAGCTTGTTTCATACCATCACCTACAACTGAAATGATAGAAAGATCTTTTGCAACTTCAATAGGTTCTAAGTCATGCGCTTTTAATTCTGTCGCAAACTCTTGTTCTAAAACCGCTTTTGCTGCATCCGCTGATTTCACTGGTACACAGAAACTAATGCTGTATTCAGAGGACGATTGCGTAATTAAAATAACTGAAATACCGGCTTTTGACATCGCTGAAAATACACGCGCAGCCATCCCCACCATACCTTGCATACCAGGACCTGAAACATTGAACATTGCCACGTTATCAAGGTTAGTAATCCCTTTTACCTGTAACCCTTCAGATTTCACATGACCATCAATTATTGAACCTGGTGCAGATGAATTACCGGTATTTTTAATCACACAAGGGATTTGTTTTGGTAATAATGGACCAATTGTACGTGGATGGATCACTTTCGCGCCAAAATAAGAAAGCTCCATCGCTTCACGGTAAGAAAGGCTTGGTAATAAACGAGCATCTGGCACTAAACGTGGGTCACAAGTATAAACGCCATCTACATCAGTCCAAATTTCACAAACAGACGCATCTAAACAAGCGGCTAAACAGGCGGCTGAATAATCAGAACCATTACGGCCTAATAACACTAATTCACCTTTATCATTACATGCGGTAAAACCAGCCATTAAAACGACTTTATCTTTACCGATACTTTTCGCATCAACGCGTTTTGTCGATTCGTCAATATCAACTGAAGATTCTAAGTAACCACCTTGTGCTAATAATTGCTTAACTGGATCAACAATGTGAACACTGTATCCACGCGCTTCAAACCACGCTTTCATCATCGCAATCGATAATTTTTCACCACGACAGTCAATAGTTGCTTTAACTTTATCTTCTACTTTGCCAGCTTGGCGGATTTCTTCTAATAAGCCTTTAATTTGAGCAAATTCTGCATCAATGAGGGCTTTAGTACCAGCAAGATCAAATTTATTATTTTCAGCGTGTAAACCATTAATGATGTTATAGAAAATCTCAATGGCTTCGTTAAAGTGGGTATCAGTAGGTTGGTTTAATGCGGCTTTTTCAGAGAGGGCAACAAGATGGTTAGTAATTTTTGCAGGAGCAGATAAGACACCAGCCGCCTGCTCTTCCAAATGAGCTTTTTCGATTAATTGAGCCGCTTGCGAGAAACGCTCAGGGTTGGCTAATGAAGTGCCACCAAATTTTAATACGCGCATGATAATATCCTCAGATGTTGTGATTTTTAAATATTAAAAAACCCGCACTAGACTGAATGCGGGTTTTCTTGATCCTGTTTGTTACGCACTAACCCGCCCCATTAATGGTCGTAATGGTCATAATAATGGTGGTAATCGTGAAAGTGCGGTTATTTTTCATTGTATTTTTACCTTGAAAAAAAGATGTGTTTAGAAATACCGAAAAAGCGCGGGCTTGTCAAACACAAAATTGAAAAAATGAAGATTTTTTCTAAAAATCATCGCTTTGGTGTAGAATAAAGAGAGTTTCACATTGGTCAGGAAGGGAATTATGACAATTCAACAAGCACTCGAAACCATCCATCAAAAAATCCAAGATGCCACTCAACTCGCTCACCGCCCAGAAAGTGCGGTCACTTTATTAGCAGTTTCTAAAACGAAACCTAATGAAGCAATTTTAGAAGCCTATCAAGCCGGACAAAAAGCATTTGGGGAGAACTACGTTCAAGAAGGTGTCGATAAAATTCAGTATTTTGAAGCACAGAATATTCAAATTGAATGGCATTTTATTGGCCCATTGCAATCCAATAAAACGCGCCTTGTGGCAGAACATTTCGATTGGATGCAAACGTTAGAACGTGCAAAAATTGCCGATCGTTTAAATGAACAACGCCCAGCCAATAAAGCGCCTTTGAATGTTTTAATCCAAATTAATATCAGTGATGAAGCGAGTAAATCAGGCATTCAACCAAGTGAAATGATTGAGCTTGCAAAACACATCGAAAATCTACCGCACTTACGTTTGCGTGGATTAATGGCGATCCCTGCTCCAACAGACAATATTGCTGAACAAGAAGCGGCTTTTAGTCAAATGGAACAATTATTTGAGCAGCTAAAAATAGCTCTCCCTCATCAACAAATTGACACCCTTTCTATGGGAATGACCGATGATATGCAAAGTGCCATAAAATGCGGTTCAACCATGGTACGTATTGGTACAGCCATTTTTGGCGCAAGAGATTATTCGAAAAAATAATGAATAGAAAATAAAAAAGCGGTCAAAATTGACCGCTCTTTTTTATCTTGATTTCATTAAACTTCTTCGCTCTTTTCAGAGAAACGTTCGATCTTCGCACCTAAACAACGAAGTTTATCTTCAACGTGCTCATAACCACGATCGATGTGGTAAATACGATCTACGATAGTTTCACCACTTGCGATACAACCCGCTAATACAAGGCTGATTGATGCGCGTAAATCTGTTGCCATCACTTCTGCACCAGAAAGATGCTCAACACCGTGACAAACTGCCGTGTTACCTTCAATTTCCGCTTTACCGCCCATACGAATCAATTCTGGAATGTGCATAAAACGGTTTTCAAAGATGGTTTCAGTAATGATACTGGTGCCTTCTGCCACCATGTTTAATAAGGTGAACTGCGCTTGCATATCCGTTGGGAAACCTGGGTGTGGTGCAGTACGAATATTAACAGCTTTTGGACGATTGCCATGCATATCTAAGGTAATGCTATCTTCTGTGACTTCAACTTCGGCACCCGCTTCACGAAGTTTATCAATCACCGCATCCATGGTATCCGCTTTAGTATTTTTACATACCACGCGACCACCAGAAATCGCCCCTGCAATTAAGAATGTACCGGTTTCAATACGATCTGGCACAATGCTGTGCTCGCAGCCTGTTAAGCGGTCAACACCTTCAACGACAATATGATCAGTACCCGCACCTGTAATTTTCGCGCCCATTTTATTGAGGAAATCTGCTGTATCAACAATTTCTGGCTCGCGAGCAGCGTTTTCAATAATTGTTGTACCTTTTGCAAGTGTTGCAGCCATCATAATAGATAAAGTCGCACCAACGCTCACTTTTTCCATCACAATACGCATACCTACAAGACGATCAGTAACAACTGCTTTTACATAACCTTCATCAAGCTCAATGGTCGCACCGAGTTTTTCTAAGCCACTAATGTGAAGATCGACTGGACGTGCACCGATAGAACAACCGCCTGGTAAAGAAACTTGACCTTGATTAAAACGAGCCACCAACGGTGCTAATGCCCAAATAGAAGCACGCATGGTTTTTACTAATTCATATGGCGCAACGAAGTGATCAATTTTAGAACAATCTAATAATACTGCACCTTCAGCATCACGCTCAGCTACAACGCCAAGTTTACGTAAGATTTTTAAGGTGGTATCAATATCTTTTAGTTCTGGTACGTTTGTTAATTTAACCGGCTCAGTTGCCAAAATTGCAGCAAAAAGAATAGGAAGTGCAGCATTTTTTGCACCGGAGATGGTTACAGTACCACTTAAGCGAGATTGCCCGCCATAAACACGAAATTTTTCCATAGAAAATCCTAGCTTGCTTGATGTAATAGACGATCCATTTTCCACTTTGCAGTGGTATAGGTTTTAATAGTTAAAGCATGAATTTCGCCAGTTTGAAAGTAAGGCATTAATGGCGCGTAGATGGTTTGTTGCTGCTTTAATTTAGAAAGTGCT
>ERZ791704.1343-NODE-1343-length-9562-cov-45.5651_pt1 | contig 9562 bp, 5 predicted proteins | sample MGYA00510045_ERZ791704 | MGnify/ENA primary metagenome ERZ791704 (study PRJEB30046, sample SAMN00715247) | human gut metagenome | study: EMG produced TPA metagenomics assembly of the A metagenome-wide association study of gut microbiota in type 2...
CTGTTCAAGTCCTCTTTCGCACCGAAAAGAAAAAGCAGAACACGAACGTGTTCTGCTTTTTCTTGGTGCGGATAAGAGGACTTGAACCTCCACCGAGTTGCCCCGATTAGAACCTGAATCTAACGCGTCTGCCAATTCCGCCATATCCGCATATTCTGTTTTGTTCGCTGCCGTTCGGCTCGGAACGATGTTTATTATACCACAGGTGCAAAGAAAGTCAAGCGTTTTCTGCAAAAATAGTACGACAAATTTTTTTGCGAAAATTGTTGCATTCCGTATAGGCCAAATGGGGCGAAAAATCCGGCGGAGTATGATACAATAAATATTACCCCTGCGGGGCAGCGGCCCGGCGGGACTATTTACGGAAGAGGGAAACTACGAATGTTCAACATCATTATCTTTCTCATCGGTGCAGGCATCATGTTCTACATGGCATGGCGGAGCTGGTCGAGACGCCGCAAGCTCATGACCAGGGGCGAAAAGGTCGAGGCCGCTGTGGCAGGCACCGTCCAGAGCCGGGACGGCGAAGCCTACCTGTTGGAGTTCACCACGGCTGGCGGCACCCACCGTCTCCATTACCCCAAGTCTGCCAAGGGCAGAGAGCTTGCACAGGGGGCTGTCGTCACCCTTTATTATAACCCAGACGACCCCGCCGAGATGTACGTCGAGGGGGACAAGTCCGTCCTGGGTGCCGAGGTGCTGTACGTCGTGCTGGGCATCGTGCTGCTGGTGCTGATGGCCGGCATCGTCCGCTGAGAGGGGGGAGAAGAAAATGAAACTCGAGCATTTTGGCATGGCAGAACCCGGTGACTGCCGGGTGGTCTTTTCCGCAGCAGCAGAAGAGCTGGAAGCGGCAGTGCAGGCCGAAAAGGCGGCCCCGGACGCCCCGCAGGACGAGGATGACCTGCTGACGGCGGCGGTCAATCGGGCGATCCTGGAGGGTTTCTCGCCCCTGTTCGCCCAGCTGATGAAAGAAAACGATTTACAGCCCGTCACCGACCCGGATTTTGAACTTCTGGCGGTCAACCGGGCCGAGGGCTTCCGGGCGGGGGTGCAGTTCTTCTGCCTGCCGCCGCTGGAACTGGGAGAGTACACCGGCTTTACCCAGCCCGTCCAGCCCCGGCCCATCCGGGAGCTGACCATCGAGCTTGAAATAAACCGCCGCCACGGTGACGAAGACCGCGCCGCCGACGCCGAGGGCAAGCGCGCCCTCCGTGCCAAGGTGACGCAGGACATCTACGCCCAGCGCTGCCAGCAGGCCCGCGCCGTGGCCGAACAGGCCCTCATCGCCCAGCTGGGTACACACGTCACCGGCCCGCTGCCCAAGCAGCTGGTGGCCGGCAACTACTTTGCCGAGCAGCGCCAGTTCAATCTGCGGATGCAGGCCAACGGCGTCAATTTCGACCAGTACTTAAAGGTGCAGGGCCAGACCGTGGAAGAATTCCGAGCCTGGCTCCACGCCGAGGCCGAGCGCAAACTGCGCAGCCGGATGGGTCTGCTGCTGGTGGCGCAGAAAGAAGAACTCTGGCCGACGGAAGCCGAGGTGGATGACGAGCTTGCCCACTGGGACGCAAAGCGGGACGGGGAGCACACCTTCGCCTCCAACGACCGCCGCCGCGCCGCCCAGCGCATCGCATCCAGCCGCGCCGCTGCCTTTATTCTGGCCCACTCCACCCTCACACCGCCGCCTGCTGAGGCAACGGTGCTGAAAGCCGAAAACAGGTAAAAAAAGAAACTATTGCCGACCCGCAAAAAATAAAACAGAGCAAACAAAAATGGGGCTGTTGCAAAATAGCCCCAACGAAAAAAATGAGATAGACTTCCCCGAAAGGGGTGGCCTATCTCATTTTTTGTTGTAAGCTGAAACTGCAATGGACCAACTACAACAGAAACGGTGATCTTCTGAGCGCCGCATAGGAAATAAGGAAGTTTGCAAGCCAACCTGCCGGGACTGCAAGCCAAACAAAAGCAATGCCAAAACGCGGTGCACAAATCAAAGCAACAGACAAGCGGATCGCAAGGTTTACCATATTTGCAATAAGAAACGGCCGCATGATTCCAAGTCCGCGAAGAACGCCATCGGTTGCCATCTTGATGCCCATGAAGATGAAAAAGTAACCAAGCCATCTCATATAATCACCGGACACCTGATAGGCCAGCGCGGTTCCGTCTTTTCCCAGGAACAACGAGGAGATCTGTGTGTGCAGTGTTTCAATGACCACGAAAGCAAGAACTGCAAAGCATAGATCCAACACCAGTGCAGCATGATAACCTTTTTTGATACGCTCGATTTTCTTTGCGCCAAGATTCTGGGATACAAACGGCGAAACTGCATTGCCGATGGATACGAAGATCAGCGAAAAAACATTTTCTACCCGCATCGTTGCCGCATACCCGGCAAGTGCCTGTGTGCCGAAGGGATTTACCACTGCCTGCACGATCATCATACCGATAGACACTGTGGACTGCTGCAAAACCGATGGCACCGCAATGCGAAGCATGGAATACAGCTCCTGCCGGTCGAACCTGCTAAAGGAGCTCTTGTATTGCCGCGTCCGAGACAGAAAGATCAAAAACGAAAACACGGCAGAAATTCCTTGTGCGATCAAGGTCGCAAGGGCTGCACCAAACACCCCCAGACCAAGACCAGCTACCATCCAGAGATCCATAAAAATATTCAGGATAGAGGAGAATATCAGCAGTCCCAACGGAATTTTGGATTCACCGATGGAAGTGAACATGGTGGAAAGAATGTTGTACATGAATAGAAACGGGAAACCCACAAAGTAGACACGCAGATACAATACTGCTTCTTCCAATATATCGGCAGGGGTCTGTAATCCGCTCATCATGAAATGGGAAAAGCCAAAGCCAAAGACACCAAGGACAACGCTTAAGATCAAAAAGCTGATCAGGGACGTTGACACAATGGTTTTCATTCTGCCATAATTTTTTGCACCAAAACAGCGGCTTACAAGCACACCTGCGCCCACACCGGCACCAAGCGCCACACAAATAAAAACATTGGTCAGTGCAGCACAAGCACCAACAGCCGCAAGTGCCGAGGAGCCAACAAATTGACCAACGATTATGGAATCGGCCATATTGTATACTTGTTGAAAAAAGCTGCCAAGGATCATCGGCATCGCAAAAACAGTCAGCGCTTTAAGGGGTGGATCTGTAATCAAATATTCATCTTTCGACACGATTATATTCCTTCCCAAAATCGTTTATCGCAAATTTTATCGCAAGTCAAGAAATTCGTGCAGCATTCAAACGGCATCTTTGCGATAGGCAATTCACCGCTGCTGCATTAAAAAGTTGAATTGCTATCAGTTGAAGCGTTAAGTCTCCACGCCCTCGAATTGGCTGTTGTAGAGCTTGGCGTAGAAGCCGCCCTGCGCCAGCAGGGTATCGTGGTCGCCCTGCTCCACGATGTGGCCGTCCTTCATCACGAGGATGACGTCGGCCTCCCGGATGGTGGAAAGGCGGTGTGCCACGATGAAGCTGGTGCGGCCCTGCATCATCCGGGCAAAGGCTGCCTGGATACGCACCTCGGTGCGGGTGTCGATGGAGGAGGTGGCCTCGTCCAGGATCAGCATCGGGGGCAGACAGAGCATCACGCGGGCGATGCAGAGCAGCTGCTTCTGGCCCTGGCTGATGTTGCCGCCGTCCTCGGCGATGACGGTGTCGTAGCCCTCGGGCAGGCGGCGGATGAAGCTGTCGGCGTGGGCTGCCTTGGCCGCAGCCACCACCTCGTCGAGGGGGGCGTCCGGCTTGCCGTAGGCGATGTTCTCCCGCACGGTGCCGGCCCGGAGCCAGGTATCCTGCAGCACCATGCCGTAGCTGCCGCGCAGGGAGGCGCGGGTCACGTCCCGGATGTCGGTGCCGGAGACTTTGATGGAGCCGCCGTTGACATCATAGAACCGCATGAGCAGATTGATGAGGGTGGTCTTGCCGCAGCCGGTGGGGCCGACGATGGCGATGCGCTGGCCGGGCTTGACGTCCAGAGACAGGCCCTCGATGAGCGGGCGGTCGGGCAGATAGCGGAAGGAGACGTCCTCGATCTGGACGTGGCCGTCCGGCACGAGCTTTGCGGCGTTCTCCGCTTCGGGGGTCTGGTCTTCGGCGTCCAGCAGCTCGAACACGCGGGCCGCGCAGGCCAGAGCGTTCTGCAGCTCGGTCACGACGCCGGAAATTTCGTTGAAGGGCTTGGTGTACTGGTTGGCGTAGTTCAGGAAGATGCTCAGCTGGCCGATGGTGATGCCTCCGGCTACGGCATAGATCGCGCCCACGAGGCCGACGCCTGCATAGACGATGTTGTTGACGAAGCGGGTGGCGGGGTTGGTCATGCTGGAGAAGAAGATGGCCTTCAGGCTCACGTTCTGCAGTCGGCCATTCACCTCGTCAAAAGCCTCGAGGCTCTGGGCCTCGTGGCCGAAGGCCTGCACGACCTTCTGACCCTCTATCATCTCGTTGACAAGGGCAGTCTGCTCGCCGCGCACGGTGCTCTGGCTCTGGAAATACTTGTAGCTGCGCTTTGCGAGGAAGCTGGCGACCACAAGGCTCAGGGGGGTGATGCAGACCACCACCAGCGTGATGGGAACATTCTGTTGTAACATAAAGAGCAGGGTGCCGAGGATGGTCAGCACACCCGAGAACAGCTGGGTGAAGCCCATCAGCAGGCCGTCCGCGAAGGTATCCACATCGGCCACCATCCGGCTCACGATGTCGCCGGAAGGATGGCTGTCGAGGTAAGAGAGGGGAAGGGTCTGGATCTTCCGCATGGCGGCGTTGCGCAGGTCACGGCTGACTGCGAAGGTGATGCGGTTGTTGCAGACGCTCAGCAGCCACTGCGCAAAGGCGGCGACAACAGCCACCACGATGATCTCGTAGATGATGCGCAGTACGCCCGCGAAGTCCACGGCACCTTTGCCCAGCATCATGTCGATGGCACTGCCGCAGAGGATGGGGATATACAGCTGGGCCGCCACGCTCACAGCGGCCACGATGAGGCTGCACACCACGAAGAAGCCGTAGGGCTTGATCTTCTGCAGCACCCGGGTCATGGTGGCCTTCTGCTGTTCAGGGGTCAGCTTGCTTTTTGCTTTTGCACTCATTTCTGCGCATCCCCTTTCTTGAACTGGCTCTCGTAAATTTCCCTGTAGACCGGGCAGCTTTCCAGCAGCTCGGCGTGACGGCCAAGGCCCACCATGCGGCCATCGTCCAGCACGATGATCTGGTCGGCGTGCTGCAGGCTGGCGGCGCGCTGGCTGACGATGAAGACGGTCAGATCGCCCGGCAGAGCGGCCAGAGCCTTGCGCAGGGCTGCGTCGGTGGCGTAGTCCAGTGCGCTGGCGCTGTCGTCGAGGATGAGAATGTCCGGCTTGCCCACGAGGGCGCGGGCGATGGTCAGACGCTGTTTCTGACCGCCGGAGAGGTTGCGTCCGCCCTGTTCCACCGGCTCGTCGAGGCCGAGGGGCTTGGCTTTCACGAACTCCGCAGCCTGTGCCGTTTCCAGCGCAGCCCAGAGGTCGGCGTCAGAGGCATTCTGGCTGCCCCAGAGCAGGTTGGAGCGGATGGTGCCGCCGAAGAGCTGGGCTTTCTGCATGACCACGGCTACCTTGCCGCGCAGGTCGGCGCGGGGGTACTGCCGGACCGGTCGGCCCATGATCTCCACACTGCCCTCGGTGGCGTCGTAGAAGCGGGGGATGAGGCTGATGAGGCTGGATTTGCCGCTGCCGGTGCCGCCGATGACGCCGATGGTCTGGCCGCGCTTGGCGGTGAAGCTGATGTCAGAGAGGCTGGGTGCGCCTGCGCCCTTGTAGGTCAGGCTCACATGGTCGAAACGGACGGCGTCGCCGGCCTTTTCCGCCGGAACATTGCCGGTGAGCTGGGCCGGGAACTCCGTGCCGGGCTTGGTGTCCAGAACCGCCTGCACACGACCTGCACAGGCCAGAGCCTTGCTCACCTGAACGATGAGGTTGGCCAGCTTGACCAGCTCGACCAGGATCTGGTTCATATAGTTGACCAGCGCGATGACGTCGCCGGAGGCCATGCCCCCGATGTTGATCTCGATGCTGCCTGCATACAGCAGCGCCACGATGGCGAGGTTGATGATGACATAGGTCAGCGGGTTCATCAGGGCGGAGATGTGGCCCACGTGGAGCTGCATTTTGGTCAGCAGCTCATTGGCGTCCTCGAAGCGGTCCACCTCGCTCTTCTCCTTGTCGAAGGCGCGGACGACGCGCACGCCGGTCAGGTTCTCGCGGGTGAGGCCAAGGACCCGGTCGAGGCGGGTCTGCACCGACTTATAGAGCGGACGGGTGATGACCATGACGCCGAAGACCACGATGCTCAGCAGCGGGATAGCCACCACGAAGATGAGGGCGGCGCGGAAGTTGACCGTAAAGGCCATGATCATGGCGCCGAGCACCACGAAGGGGCTGCGCAGGAACAGACGGAGGAAGAGGTTCAATCCGCTCTGCACCTGATTGACGTCGCTGGTCATCCGGGTGATGAGGGTGCTGGTGCCCATGGTGTCCATCTCGGAAAAGCTCAGAGTCTGGATGTGCTCAAACAGCGCATGACGCAGACCGGTGGAATAACCCACGGCGGCTTTGGCCGAGAAGTATTGGGCGGTCAGGCTGCACGCGAGGCCGACGATGGCCAGAAGCAGCAGGATGCCGCACCGCACAAGGATGTAGTGAAAATCGTGGGCCGCGATACCCACGTTGACGATGTCGGCCATCACAAGCGGCACGAACAGGTCAAACGTAGCTTCCAGCATCTTGAAAAGCGGCGCAAGCACGCTCTCGCGCTTGTAGTCGCTGAGATAGCGAAGCATTTTGTTCAAGGCTCGATACTCCCTTTCTTTGATCCATTTAGTTGAGACGCTCCTTATTATAACGCACTCCCAACAGGAATGCTATGTTTTTGCCAAAGAAAACCGGCTCTGGATGCAGATTTCGGCTCCGGAGATTGAGAAAACCGGAAAATCCTGCTATACTGGAAGGGAATCTCAACGGAAAGAATGGTGGATGCAATGGCAAAAGATGGTGCGGCACGGCTGCGGCTGCGCCCGGTGGGCGCGGCAGACCGCAAAAAGCTGCCGGAATACGGGCCGCTGGGTACGGGCTGTCCGGCGATAGAGCGGGCTGTGGCAGCGCTTTATAAGGGCCAGAACGAGGAGAGCTTCTGGGCGCTGATGAACGCCATCAACTATGCCCTCGAGCTGGATACCAGGGTCCTGGTGCCGCTGGAAGCGGCGTCCGACCAGCCGGACGGGGCCGCCCCGTGGGCGGAGCATCCTGTCCCGGCGGAGAAAGCGAAGGACCTGCAGCCCTGGACCCTGCGCACCCAGAAGGGCCGGTGCTACCTGCCGGTGTTCACCTCAGTGAAGATGGCGGAGGCCGATAAAGGCACGGCCAGCCGCCCCATGGCGGAACGGCTTCTGGCTTCCGCCATGCAGATGGCGCTGGACTCCGACAGCATCGACGGCGTGGTCATCGACCCGTGGACCAGCTCTGCCACGCTGGACTGCTCGCTTTTGAACGGTTTGCTCCACGCCAGCCACGACACCGATGAGCCGGGCGAAGCGGAGCTGCGGGCCGGCAACCATGCCATGGCCGAGGAACGCTGGGACGACGCGATGCATTATTATCAGCTCTCTGCCGAAGAGGGCTGCGCCGAGGGCCTTGCCATGATGGGCGAGATGCTCTACGAGGGCCGGGGCTGCCGCAAGAGCCCTGCACAGGCCCGCAAGTTCTGGAAAAAAGCTGCCGACGCCGGCGATGTGGCCGCATGGGTGGCGCTGGGCGACGATGCCATGGTGCAGGGAAAAGGGGCCGGTGCGGCTCTGCGGGCCTACCGCAAGGCCCAGAAGCTCTGCGCCTCCACCCCCGACATCGCCTATATGCCGCAGGTCTGCCTGCGGGTGGCCCAGTATGAGACCCAGTACATCTCCCGCAAAAAGGCGCTGGCTCAGCTGGCTGAGGCGAAGCAGGGCTTCCTTGTCCGCAAAAAAGAGGGGGACGAGACGGCCCAGAGCTGGCTGGACGAGACGGAGGCCGTCATCCGCCAGCTGCTCGAGAGAGAATGAGCGGAAACACAAAATCTTTACAAATGCTCTAAGAAATCGTCATACGGAACCGATATGATATTGAAGGAAAAATATGCGCGTCGCAAAAACAGAGAGGACGACCAGAATGAGCAAAGTGATCGGTATTGACCTTGGCACCACGAACAGCTGCGTGGCAGTGGTGGAGGGCGGCAAGCCCGTCGTCATCACCAACGCAGAGGGAGAACGCACCACCCCCAGCGTGGTGGCGTTCACCAAAGACGGCGAGCGTCTGGTGGGCGGCGCGGCAAAGCGCCAGCTTGCCACCAACTCCGGCCGGACGGTGTCCAGCATCAAGCGGCATATGGGCAGCGACTACCGCGTCCACATCGACGGCAAAGACCTGACTCCGCAGGAGATCAGCGCCATGATCCTGACCAAGATACGCCGCGACGCCGAGAGCTACTTGGGTGAGCCGGTGACAGAGGCCGTCATCACTGTCCCCGCTTACTTTGACGACAGCCAGCGCAAGGCCACCCAGGATGCGGGCCGCATCGCGGGCCTGAACGTCCTGCGCATCATCAATGAGCCTACCGCCGCCGCTGTGGCCTACGGCCTTGACAACGAAGCGCCCCAGAAGATCCTGGTCTACGATCTCGGCGGCGGCACCTTCGACGTCTCCATCATCGAGATCGAAGACGGCACCTTTACGGTGCTGGCCACCGGCGGCGATACCCGCCTCGGCGGCGACGACTTCGACCAGCGCATCGTGGAATACGCCGTGGCAGAGTTCAAGAAATCGGACCGCATCGACCTCTCCCGCGACCCCGCCGCCATGGGACGCCTGAAAGAAGAGGCCGAAAAGGCCAAGAAAGAGCTGTCCAGCGCCCTCTCGGCCCAGCTCAATCTGCCCTTCATCGCGGTGGGCAAGGACGGCCCCCACCACCTGGATCTGACCATCTCCCGCCCCCAGTTCGAGATGATGACCGGCGATCTGCTGGCACGGACGGTGGCCCCGGTGCAGAACGCACTGCGGGATGCCGGCATCTCGGCTTCGCAGCTGGGCAAAGTCCTTCTCGTGGGCGGCAGCACCCGGATGCCTGCCGTTGAACGTCAGGTGAAGGAGCTGCTGGGCTGTGAGCCCAGCCACAGCCTCAACCCCGACGAATGCGTGGCCATGGGTGCCGCTGTGCAGGGCGGTCTGCTGCAGGGCGGCGGCAAGCTGGCTGGCGCTTCTGGTGCAGCGGCGCAGGGCCTTGTGCTGATGGACGTCACCCCGCTGACCCTCTCCATCGAGACACTAGGCGGCGTGGCCACCCCCCTCATCACCCGCAACAGCATGATCCCCACCCGCAAGAGCCAGATATTCACCACGGCCCGCCCCATGCAGACCAGCGTGGAGATCAACGTCCTGCAGGGTGAGCGGCATTTCGCCCGCGACAATAAGAGCCTCGGCAAGTTCAAGCTGAACGGCATCCGGGCCAGCTTCTCGTCCAAGCCCCA
>ERZ791704.1344-NODE-1344-length-9562-cov-3.05617_pt1 | contig 9562 bp, 6 predicted proteins | sample MGYA00510045_ERZ791704 | MGnify/ENA primary metagenome ERZ791704 (study PRJEB30046, sample SAMN00715247) | human gut metagenome | study: EMG produced TPA metagenomics assembly of the A metagenome-wide association study of gut microbiota in type 2...
TATTAGATTTAAGGTTAACAAAGGTTGGAGTACAGCGGTACTCCTTTTTTTATGTCCGTACGTCAGCTTTGGGGGAGAAAAATCACCTGGTCTATGTTATCGTTTCTTGCTTATAGTTTCGTTCTTGCCCCCTTTTTATTACCTTTGTCCCGCTAAAAGAATAACGAATGATAGTTTGTATTGCCGAAAAGCCCTCTGTGGCGCGTGACATAGCCGATGTATTGGGAGCGAAAGAAAAGAAGGACGGATACATCGAAGGAAACGGATACCAGGTGACCTGGACATTCGGCCATCTGTGTACATTGAAGGAGCCGCATGAATATACGCCCAACTGGAAGTCATGGAGTTTGGGAAGCCTCCCCATGATACCTCCCCGTTTCGGCATTAAACTGATTGGTAATCCCACATACGAGCGCCAGTTCCATACGATAGAGAACCTCATGCAACATGCCGATATGATTATAAACTGCGGTGATGCCGGGCAGGAGGGAGAATTGATACAGCGCTGGGTGATCCAGAAGGCCGGGGCACGTTGTCCGGTGAAACGACTTTGGATATCTTCATTGACAGAGGAAGCCATTCGTGAGGGCTTTGCCAAGCTGCGCGATGCGTCGGATTTCCAGCCTTTGTACGAAGCAGGCTTGTCGCGTGCCATTGGCGACTGGCTGCTCGGGATGAATGCCCCCCGCCTCTACACCATGAAGTATGGGCAGAACCGGCAGGTACTTTCTATCGGCCGTGTGCAAACGCCGACACTGGCGCTGATTGTAAACCGTCAGTTGGAAATACAGAATTTTGTTCCCAAGCAATACTGGGAGCTGAAGACCATCTATCGAGATACCACTTTCTCCGCCATCCTCCGGAAAAGTGAGGAGGAACTGGTACTGGAAGCCGAGAAGCAGAAAGAGGCTATAGCTGCCGGGAAGAAACCTAAAAAAGAAGAAGAGAATCGGGGTATCGACCCCATTACCGACCGCGAACGTGGGCTTGCTTTATTGGACCAGATTAAGAATTCTCCTTTTACCGTGACGGATGTCACCAAGAAAGAGGGGAGGGAGGCGCCACTCCGCTTGTTTGACTTGACTTCTTTACAAGTGGAATGTAACAAGAAGTTTGCCTATTCCGCTGATGAGACGCTGAAAATCATCCAGTCTTTGTATGAGAAGAAAGTGGCTACCTATCCACGTGTAGACACTACCTATTTGAGTGATGACATCTATCCCAAATGCCCCGGCATCTTGAAAGGTCTGCGTGATTACGAGACATTTACAGCCCCTTTGACAGGAACTGCATTGTTGAAGTCCAAAAAGGTTTTCGATAACTCGAAGGTAACAGACCACCACGCCATTATTCCTACCGGCCAGCATCCGCAGAATCTGACGGATATGGAGCGTCGCGTATTCGATTTGATAGCACGCCGTTTCATTGCTGTATTCTATCCCGATTGTAAGTTTGCCACTACCACCGTATTGGGCGAGGTAGAGAGCATAGAGTTCAAGGCCACCGGCAAGCAGATTCTGGAACCGGGTTGGCGTGTTATCTTCGGCACCCCCTCGGCACAATCGCAGGAGGAGAAAGAGGAGAAGGGAGAAGAGGAGAATGTGCTTCCGGCTTTTGTGAAAGGAGAAAGCGGACCGCACGTCCCCGATTTGTATGAGAAGTGGACGCAGCCGCCCCGGCCTTATACGGAAGCCACCCTGCTGCGTGCTATGGAAACGGCGGGCAAGCTGGTGGATAACGACGAACTGCGTGATGCGCTGAAGGAAAATGGTATCGGTCGTCCATCTACCCGTGCAGCCATCATCGAGACGCTGTTCAAGCGAAACTATATCCGCAAGGAAAAGAAGAACCTGATAGCCACCCCTACCGGTGTGGAGCTGATACAGATTATCCATGAGGAGCTGTTGAAGTCGGCGGAACTGACCGGTATTTGGGAGAAAAAGCTACGTGAGATAGAAAGGCGGACATATAATGCCGGACAATTCTTGGAAGAATTGAAGCAGATGGTATCGGAAGTCGTGATGAGTGTACTTTCTGATAACAGCAACCGCCACATCACCATCCAAGCGCCTGCTCCCGAAAAGGGCAGTAAGGCTTCTGCCAAGACAGAGGCTGCCGATAAACCGAAAAAGGAGACGAAGAAAAGAGCACCGAGAAAGTCTGCCGCCGCAGGTAAAAAGACGGAGCAGGCTTCGGGTACTGTGGCAGTTTCAAGTACGGAGGCTTCCGTACAAGCTGACGATTTCGTCGGTCAGCCTTGTCCGCTTTGCGGAAAAGGTACCGTTATCAAGGGGAAAACGGCTTACGGTTGTTCTGAATGGAAATCCGGATGCACATTCCGCAAGCCGTTTGAATAAGGGTAATCACATTAAATAATTCTCTCCGCCATGTATTTCCAGAGGGGAGCAGCCATCAGCGCCTGGCGGATGCTTCCTTGCTGCAGCAATTCCTTGACCTCCTGCAAGGAAAGCAGGTGTACGGTCAGGTTTTCCGTATCTTCCAACTGTTGCTCGGAGATTTTCTCCACGTCCGTAGCCAGGAAACAGTAGGTAATGTTGGTGTGGGTACTTGGATTGGGAGAGATTTGCATGAACTCTTTCCATACTCCGTTTCCATAGCCGGTTTCTTCCAAAAGTTCCCGTTGTGCGGAAACCATCGGAGAGCCGTCTTCTTCTTCGCATACCCCTGCACAGAGCTCATAGGACGTTTCTTCTATGCCATGCCGGTATTGGCGGATAAAGACAAATTGTCCGTCACGGGTGATGGCAATGGTATTCACCCAGTTGGGATATTCCAATATATAATAGGAGGGAATGTGGTTGCCGTTGGGCAGTACTACATGGTCTTTACGCACAGTGAGCCATGGGGCCCGATGAAGGTATTCGCTGGATAAGACGGTCCAGGTGTCTTTTGATTTTTCCATAATGGTAAAATTGACTATATTTTAAACAGCATCCCTCCGATATTATCTGTCGTGGCTCCCGTCACCGAGGCGAGGCATCCGGGTGTGTCCGCCATATAGAGGGCACCTAGGAAAGCAAAGATTAGGGCTTCCTTGTATTCTATGATTTGCCGGCTGGGAATCACGATTTCACACGGACACAAGGCGTCGATACGTTCTATGAGGAACTTGTTGAATGCACCTCCGCCGGTAATCAGCAGTTTTCCGTTACCATCGGGCAAGGGGCGGGCGGTGATGATGCGTGATATTTGCCAGGCGGCATGCTCGTAAAAGGTACGTAGCATATTCTCCATACTCAAGCCATAACGCTCGAGCATGGGATATACCAGCGTTTCCACCCACTCCCGTCCCAATGACTTCGGTCCGGACTGATGGTAGAAATCCATTCCGTTCAGTTCGTCCAGCAGTTCTTGGCAGATGTTGCCTTGCCGTGCTATCTCGCCGTCACGGTCAAATTCCAATCCTATTTGCCGGCAGTAATGGTTGATGACGTAATTCACCGGACTGATGTCAAAAGCGATGCGCCGCCCGTCCTGCTCGAATGAGATGTTGGAGAAACCGCCGATATTCAAACAGAAGTCGTAGTCGGCAAAAAGCAACCGGTCGCCAATAGGTACGAGTGGAGCGCCCTGCCCACCCAGCATGATGTCCAGCCGCCGGAAATCCGAAACGGTAGGTATACGGGTTTCAGCGGCAATGGCGGCTCCGTCACCTATTTGGTACATGATTCTCTTTTGAGGCTCATGGAAGATGGTATGCCCGTGGGAGGCGATAATATCGGGGTGGACTCCAAATTCTTGCATGAACTCGTTGACACGTTCACCGAGAAACTTTCCATAGGAGCTGTGGAAAGTGATGAACTCCAAAGCACTCATTGTCTGTGCACCGGTACCCAATATCTGCTTCATGGCGTCGGGGTAGCTATAGCCTTTTGCACAGTCTATGTGGAAAGACCATTTTCCGGCTTGCTGCCGGAAAGTGCAACAACATACGTCCAGCCCGTCAAGGGAAGTGCCGGACATCAGGCCGATGGCTTGAATTTGGAAGTCTTTCATCCTGATTTTCTTGTTTTATTTATAATTGAGGTAGAATTCGACAACAGCTTCTATTCCTTTACGGAAGATGTCCAACGGTATATTCTCATTAGGTGAGTGGATGGCGTTGGATTCGAGCCCGAAGCCCATCAGAACGGTTTTGATGCCCAGTACTTGCTCGAAAGTGGAGATGATGGGGATACTTCCACCCCGACGCACTGCCAGCGGTTTCTTTCCAAAAGCTTTTTCAAAACCTTTTTCGGCGGCTTGGTAGGCGGGTAGGGTGATGGGACATACATATCCTTGGCCTCCATGCATCGGAGTGACTTTTACCTGTACTGAATCCGGCGCTATGTCCAGAATGTAGTCGGCAAAGAGCCGGGATATCTTGTGGTGGTCCTGGTGGGGAACTAACCGGCAGGATACCTTGGCGTATGCCTTGGATGGGAGCACGGTCTTGGACCCTTCACCCGTATATCCGCCCCAGATGCCGCATACATCGAAAGACGGACGGCAACTATTACGTTCCAGCGTACTGTAACCTTTCTCTCCGAAAAGCGCTTTTACATGGATAGCCTTTTTGTATTTCTCTTCGTCGAAAGGAATGCGGGCTATCATGTCGCGCTCGGCTTGGGGAACTTCTTCCACATCGTCATAGAAGCCCGGTACGGTGATACGTCCCTCTGCGTCCGTCACTTGGCTGATTATCTGGCAAAGCACATTGATGGGGTTGGCAACAGCACCGCCGAAGTGACCGCTGTGCAGGTCGCGGTTGGGGCCGGTCACTTCTATTTCCCAATAGGCCAGTCCGCGCAGTCCGGTGGTCAGTGAAGGCAGGTCTGCACCAAGCATGCTGGTATCCGAAACCAGAATGATGTCTGCTTTCAGCAACTCTTTGTGCTCCTGGCAGAAGCTTTCTAAGCTGGGCGAACCGATTTCTTCTTCTCCTTCGAAGATGAATTTTACGTTGGTTTGCAGCAGTTCGTTGCGTACGAGGTACTCAAACGCTTTCACTTGTATGAAAGATTGCCCTTTGTCATCATCAGCACCACGTGCCCAGATATGTCCGTCGCGTATTTCCGGTTCAAAGGGTTCACTCTTCCAAAGTTCTAGAGGTTCGGCCGGCATCACGTCGTAGTGGGCATATACCAATACGGTCTTGGCGCCCGGGTCTACGATTTTCTGTCCAAAAACAATCGGGTTGCCTTTGGAGGGCATTACGAGGGCTTCATCCACTCCGGCTTCGAGCAGCAATTGTGCCCAGCGTTCGGCGCAGGCAAGCATATCGTCGTGATGCTCGGGTTTGGCACTGATGCTTGGAATGCGGATGAGGCTGAACAAGTCTTCCAGCATTTTAGGCTCGTTCTCGGTGATGTATTTCTTTATTTCCATGGGTGAATATTATAGTTGTGTTGTTCTGTCAATCAGGTAATAATCCAGCAATGTCATTGCTGCCATTGCTTCCACGATGGGTACTGCGCGTGGCAATACGCACGGGTCATGGCGTCCTCGGGCTTTCAGGGTGGTGTCTACACCGTCAATGTTCACGGTGTGTTGCTCCATCAGTACGGTTGCCACGGGTTTGAAGGCTACACGGAAATAGATGTCTTGCCCGTTGCTGATTCCACCTTGTATACCGCCCGAATGATTGGTGCGGGTCTCGATACGTCCGTTATTGTTGTAGAACACATCATTCTGCTCCGAGCCTTTCTGCTTTAATCCTTTGAAACCGTCTCCATACTCGAATGCTTTTGCTGCATTGATGCTGAGCATGGCGGCTCCGAGTGCTGCATGGAGTTTGCCGAATACGGGTTGTCCCAGTCCGATGGGGCATCCTTTGACGACACAGGTCACCACTCCTCCAATCGTATCTCCTTCTCCCTTTATCTTGAAGATGAGTTCTTCCATTTCTTTTGCCTTCACCGGGTCGGGACAGCGCACCGGGTTGGTTTCTATCAGGTCGAGGTCGTATGCGGTATAGTTTTCTTCAAGGCGGATAGGACCTACTTGTGAAGTGTACGCCGTGATGTGTATACCCAGCTGCTTCAGCGCCAATTTGGCCAGGGCACCCGCTACTACACGCGAGATTGTTTCACGGGCTGATGAACGTCCGCCTCCGCGGTGGTCGCGGATGCCATATTTTACTTTATAAGTATAGTCGGCGTGTGACGGGCGGTAGACTTCTTTCAGATTATTGTAATCGTCAGAATGCTGGTTTTGGTTCCATACAATGAATCCTATGGGGCAGCCCGTGGATTTTCCTTCGAAGATGCCGGAGAGGAACTCCACTTTATCACCTTCTTTCCGGGCGGTAGTGATACGTGACTGTCCGGGGCGGCGTCGGTCGAGTTCTGCCTGGACGAAATCCATATCAATGACTATTCCTGCAGGGAATCCGTCTATAACTCCTCCCACACCCTTACCGTGCGATTCCCCAAAACTGGTAAGACGGAGAATATTTCCAAATGAGTTGAACATATCAAATGCTTTAAAGGTTTATATATGAGGTTAATGTGCCAATACGCTTTATAAGAAATGCTTTTGACTTTATAAAGATAACAACTTTTTTTCATAAAACGTTTAAGGAAATAAGATAAAAAGTCTTTTCCGCATAAAGTTGCCTGCCTTTGCCAGAGTTTGGCCAATGGCTTGTTCTTTATAAAAATGGCTTACTCTTTATGAAATCTGCATCCGAATTTCACTCGTAATGATGAAAAAAGGAACATTTATTTTTTAGAAAAGACCTTGTACTGTAACCTTAAAAAGTGTTACTTTGCACCTTCGATTTAAAATGGGAAATTAATAGCTCCCTTGGGAAGCTTTTTATTAACTAAACAAGTACTCAAAAAAGTATGAAAAAGAATTTATTTTATTTATTTGCATTGATCTGTTCAATGAGTTTATTCACGGCTTGTAGTGATGATGACGACGACAAGGTAGTATGTCCTGTGCCGCAAACAGAGTTTACAGTTGCAACAGGTTTGAACTTGACTTATAATGGTGGAGCAATGTTGGGAAAGAAAGTAACTTTTACTCCGGATGCTTCTGATGCAACCAAGGCTACTTTGGTATTGGCTGGCAATTTGGATCTTTCCGGTATTCTTACACGTGAAGCGGCTTCCGGTTCTTTTGGCGCAGGCGTATTCCCGGGTTCTCCGGTTGTAACCCTTCCGGTTACTTTGAATATACAAGGTGATGAATGTTCGTTTTCCGGCACAAGTGAGACCGATTATTGTACTTTTGACTATGCAGGAAAGGTTACCGCTTCTTCTTTGAATTTGGATTTAACTAATGTCGCATTGAAAAATTCCGTTTTATCCGGAACAACTTGGGCCCCTACACCTCTTAATTCTGATTATACGGAAGAACCGATTCATTTGATTTGGGAATCTAATAAGGAGGTTGAAATAATGCCTGGCTGGGGGATGCCGATTCAAACAATTTTGACGTTAGCTCTTCGTTTGCCTTTAATTGACGCAGGTGGTGATGATAAAGTGAATGTAGAAGATATGTTGTGTAGTGTGTTGCATGATATTACATTGGGTGCTGACGGTAATATTTCTGCTTCTTATGTGGATGCCGCTCAGGGAGGTACCTCTGTTGTTAAGACTCCTGCGAATGTTGCACAATATGTGGTTCTCAGTGATACCCAAATGAAGGTATATTTGAATCTGGATGCTATCATCGCCAATGTAAAACGTCTGGGCAGTTCTACCAAGGCTATCGATATGAGTGAAATTTTGTCTCAGGCTGTTACGTCTTTGCTTCCTTTGGTAACTGACGGTGTGCCTTTGACTTACGAAAAGAACGAAGGCAAATTAAAGGTTTATTTGAATACGGATTTGTTATTGCCTTTGATGAAAAATATAGTTGCTCCTTTATTCTCGGATGAGGAGTTTGTAAATATGCTTATCGAAGCAATGAAAGCTGATCCTGATTTTGGAAGTATGGCCGGTATGGCAGAAGGTATGTTGAAGGGTTTACCTGAAATAATTAATGAAACAACTCGTTTGGAAATCGGTTTGAACTTGACTGCCGCTAAATAACTTATTTTTCGATATGGAATTTTTCCTCCTTTGTCTCCTGATTTTCAGGTTATAGAGGAGGAATTTTTGTTTGTTTTTTCCTACATTTGCATGATAAATAATCAAATTGTAGAAATGATATGACAGAAACGGAAAGACGACAGATTATTGCTTTGGTTAAATCTGAAGTAATTCCTGCCATTGGTTGTACAGAACCTATAGCTGTGGCATTGTGTGTAGCAAAGGCTGCGGAAGTGTTGAATAAGCGTCCCGAGAAGATAACCGTATTGCTGAGTGCCAATATTCTGAAGAATGCAATGGGAGTGGGTATTCCCGGTACGGGGATGATTGGATTACCGATTGCTGTGGCGCTTGGCGCTTTAATAGGCAAGTCGGCATATCAATTGGAGGTTTTGAAAGACAGTACCCCTGATGCAGTGGAGGCAGGAAAGCGTTTCATAGAAGAAAAGCGCATCAATATATCCTTAAAAGACGATATAGAAGAGAAACTTTATATAGAAGTCTGCTGTGAAGCCGATACGGACAAGGCAACACCCGCCATTATTGCCGGCGGACATACTTGCTTTACTTATATAATGCACAACGGAGACATCCTGCTGGACAAACAAACCACTTCTTGTATCGAAGAGGAGGAGGATGTATTGGACTTGACTTTACGCAAAGTGTATGACTTCGCCATGACAACCTCATTAGACGATATCCGTTTTATTCTTGATACGGCACGACTGAACAAGACTGCCGCCGAACGTTCCTTCGAAGGGGAATACGGTCATGGACTGGGTAAAATCCTACGTGGCACTTACGAACACCGGATTATGGGCGACAGTGTCTTCTCTCATATCCTTTCTTACACTTCGGGAGCATGTGATGCCCGTATGGCCGGTGCCATGATTCCGGTGATGAGCAATTCCGGCAGTGGCAATCAAGGGATATCCGCTACCCTTCCCGTACTGGTCTATGCCGAAGAAAATGGAAAATCGGAAGAAGAATTGATTCGTGCCTTGATGTTGAGCCATTTAACAGTAATCTATATCAAGCAGAGTTTGGGACGCTTATCTGCCTTATGCGGTTGTGTGGTTGCTGCCACGGGTTCCAGTTGCGGTATAACCTGGCTAATGGGAGGAACTTATGAACAAGTGGCATATGCTGTGCAGAACATGATTGCCAATCTTACCGGAATGATTTGTGATGGTGCCAAACCCAGTTGTGCATTGAAAGTAACTACCGGAGTTTCAACCGCAGTGCTTTCAGCCATCATGGCCATGGAAAACCGTTGTGTAACTTCCGTAGAAGGTATTATTGATGAGGATGTGGATCAAAGTATCCGTAATCTGACAAAAATCGGTTCTAAAGGAATGAATGAAACGGATAAATTGGTATTGGAGATAATGACAAGTAAATAATATAGAAATTAAAAATTAAAGAATTAAAAATTAAAGAATTACCATGCGGCATGCTTAATACTGTGTAGTCTGATTCTTTAATTTTTAATTCTTTAATTTTTAATTCTTTAGTGGCAG
>ERZ791704.1352-NODE-1352-length-9526-cov-2.21212_pt1 | contig 9526 bp, 7 predicted proteins | sample MGYA00510045_ERZ791704 | MGnify/ENA primary metagenome ERZ791704 (study PRJEB30046, sample SAMN00715247) | human gut metagenome | study: EMG produced TPA metagenomics assembly of the A metagenome-wide association study of gut microbiota in type 2...
CGGCGGCACGTACACGGTCGGGGACGGGGAGACGCTCTATGGGATCTGTTTTAAGCTTTATGGCAATATCCGTCATCTGGACGATATCCTTGCGGTCAACCATCTGACCGATGAAAACCGCATTATCGCAGGGCAGACGCTGGTGCTGCCGGATGTGTCCGGAGAATAGCAAAAAGATAATGCCAAACCATCTAAAATAGTGTATAATCAAGATGGCAGTCCAGCTACAGGAGATAAAAAAATGAGTGAGATGAACCCGATTGAACGGGAACAGAAGAAAAAGCAGCTGAGAGGGCGTGTGATCGACACCGCCACGCAGGACATGTTTCCCCGCCGGGGCATAAGCCACGGGGAAAATGAGGAAGAGGTGGCGGAGAAAGCCGAGCGCCATTCCAGACGGAAACGTCTCCGCAGGGTGCTGACGGCGGTGTTAATCGCGGCGCTTTTGGCGGCTGGTTTTATGTATTATAAAGATAACCATGCCTACACGGACTATACGGTGGCGTGGGAAAAAGAGATTGCGGCGAGTGAGAGCAGCACGACGGAATTTGTCCCGTTTGGGGAAAATGTCCTGAAATACACGAAGGACGGAGCTTCCTATCTGGACAAGTCCGGCAAGGCGGTCTGGTCGATGAGTTATGAGCTGAAATCACCGATCTGCTATGTTAACGGCGATTATGCCGTGATCGGGGACCAGCAGGGCAATGATATTTATATTGTGGACAAGACCGGAAGCCAGGGACAGGCGACGACGCTTCTGCCGATCCTGCGCGTCAGTGTATCGGCATACGGCATCGTGGCGGCGCTGGTGGAGGACAGCAATGCTTCGTATGTGACCTTTTTCAAGAAAGACGGCAGCGAGCTTGACTGGGCGATCAAGACGGTTATGTCGGGAAATGGTTACCTGATGGACGTTTCCTTATCGCCGGATGGTACGCAGGTCATGCTTTCCGACCTGTATCTGCAGGACGGGGCACTCAAAAACCGGATTGTATTTTACAATTTCTCCGAATATGGAAAGAATTATCCAGACCGTCTGGTCGGAGGTTTTGATGAGCTGGGAGACAGCATCTGTCCGCGCGTCCGGTTCCTCGACGAGGATCACGCGTGTGCATTTGCGGATGATCAGGTGGCATTTTTCTCTTTGGAAAATGTAACAAGCCCGGCGCTGGTGCGCCAGGCGGAGATCGACGGGGAAGTCCGCGGCGTGGCATGGTCGAAGGACTATGTGGCGGTCATCTCGGACAACACCGAGGGCGGAAGTGAGAGCCGTTTGAGCATGTTTAAATCCGATGGAACCGCTATGGGTACGGCAGATTTCTCGTATTCGTGGCGTAACATAAATATACAGGGCGATTTCGTCATCCTAAATAACGAAAATTCCTGTCGGGTCTACAGTCTGTCCGGCAAGGAGCGGTTTGCCGGGGAGTTTGATTTCTCTGTGGCGCAGGTAACACGCGGCCGCGCGTTCAATTCACTGATTATCAGCGGCGGCGACCGGATGCGCGAGATCCGCCTCAAATAACACACGTTTAGTTTTTAAAATTAAGATACATAGCAGGAGGTTACTTATGAATCAGATTGACACATTATCCGTAAACGCGATCCGGATTTTATCCGCAGACGCAATCCAGAAGGCAAATTCCGGTCATCCGGGACTTCCGCTGGGATGTGCAGCAGCGGCTTATGAACTGTGGGCACATCATATGAACCATAACCCAGCTAACCCGAAGTGGGAGAACAGAGACCGTTTCATCTTATCCGGCGGTCATGGTTCCATGCTGCTGTACTCTCTGCTGCACCTGTTTGGCTACGGAAATCTTTCCAAAGAAGATCTGATGAACTTCCGCCAGTTAGATTCCAAGACTCCGGGACATCCGGAATATGGTCATACCGTTGGCGTTGAGGCGACGACCGGTCCGCTGGGCGCAGGTATGGGTATGGCAGTCGGCATGGCGATGGCTGAGGCACATCTGGAAAGCGTATTCAACAAAGAAAATTATCCGGTAGTTGACCATTACACCTATGTATTGGGCGGCGACGGATGTATGATGGAAGGCATTTCCTCTGAGGCATTCTCTCTGGCAGGTACCCTGGGACTTTCCAAGCTGATTGTTCTCTATGATTCCAACCGCATCTCCATCGAGGGAAGCACCGACATCGCATTCCGTGAGAATGTACAGGAGCGTATGCAGGCATTTGGTTTCCAGACGATCACGGTAGAAGACGGCAATGATATCGACGCGATCGGCAAGGCGATCGAGGCTGCAAAGGCAGATACCGAGCATCCGTCCTTTATCACCATCAAGACGCAGATCGGCTTCGGCTGCCCGGCAAAACAGGGCAAGGCGAGCGCACACGGCGAGCCGCTGGGCGTGGAGAATGTGGAAGCACTCAGAAAGAACTTAAACTGGCCGAGCGAAGAGCCGTTCTTCGTACCGGAAGAGGTATACAAAAACTACTCCGAGATCGCAGAGCAGAAGGCAGAGGTAGAAGCTGCATGGAACGTGATGTTTGCCGCTTACTGCGAGGAATATCCGGAGATGGAAGCGCTCTGGAACCAGTATCACAATGCAAAGGCGGGCGAGGCGCTGAAAGATGACGCCGGATTCTGGGCAAAACAGGAGAAACCGGAAGCAAGCCGTGCGATCTCCGGACGCCTGATCAACTACATCAAGGATGTTCTGCCGAACCTGTTTGGCGGTTCTGCTGACCTGGCACCGTCCAACAAGACCAACATGAAGGATGCGGGCGACTTCTCCAAGGAGGACAGAGCTGGACGTAACCTGCACTTCGGTGTCCGCGAACTTGCGATGGCAGCGATCGGAAATGGCATCATGCTGCACGGCGGTCTGCGTGCGTATGTATCGACCTTCTTTGTATTCAGTGATTACTGCAAACCGATGGCAAGACTGTCTGCACTGATGGGCGTGCCGCTGACCTATGTATTTACGCATGACAGCATCGGCGTTGGCGAGGATGGACCGACCCATGAGCCGATCGAGCAGATGGCAGCGCTGCGTGCGATGCCGAACTTCCATGTATTCCGCCCGTGTGATGCGACCGAGACAGAGGCAGCTTGGTACAGTGCTGTTACTTCCGAGCACACACCGACCGCACTGGTGCTGACCAGACAGAATCTGGAGCCGATGGCAGGCAGCAGCCGTGAGGCATTAAAGGGCGGCTACATCATCGACGACTGCGAGGGCACACCGGAGTTAATTCTGATTGCCAGCGGTTCCGAGGTAGCTCTGGCGGTTCATGCAAAAGAGACTCTGGCAGCAGAAGGTCAGAAAGTCCGCGTTGTATCCATGCCGTGTATGGATCTGTTCGAGGAGCAGAGCGAGGAGTACAAGGAATCCGTACTTCCGAGAGAAGTACGCCGCCGTGTAGCAGTAGAGGCGCTTGGAAGCTTCGGCTGGGACAAGTACACCGGCTTAGACGGCAAGATCATCGCGATGGAACGTTTCGGCGCCAGCGCACCGGCAGGGCTTCTGTTCAAGAAGTTCGGCTTTACCGTTGAGCATGTGGTAGAGCTGGCTAAGAGCCTGAAATAATGCTGATTTTGGTAAAAAAATAAGATAAAAGACAGGCACCTGTCTGTCGGTAGAAAAGAATGCGGTACCGCTTAAGCAGAAATGCGCCTTTCTCCGGCAGGCAGGTGTATTTTGCTTTCCAAACCTTGCAAAACGGGGATGCATTGCGTATAATAAGAGCCAGCGCAGAAAAAAGATGAGGGCATAGAAGAAAGGCTGCCAGTGCAGCCGTAAGGGAAGGGATCCAGACATGGAAAAAAAATGTATTGGGATAGACGTCGGCGGAACGACGGTTAAGATTGGTATTTTTGAGACGGACGGAACGCTTGTTTATAAGTGGGAGGTTCCGAGCCGCAAGGAAGAGAATGGGGCGTACATTCTTCCGGATGTAGCCGCTTCGATCAGGAAGAAATTGAACGAGCGGGGAATCCCGATGGATGCCGTGATCGGCGCAGGCATGGGATTTCCGGGACCGGTGCAGCCGGACGGCTATGTGGAGGTCTGCGTCAACTTAGGATGGCGCGATCTGAACCCGCAGAAGATTTTGAGTGAGTTATTAGATGGAATGCCGGTCCGCTCCGGTAATGATGCTAATGTGGCGGCGCTCGGCGAGATGTGGCAGGGCGGCGGCAAGGGCTGCCATGATATCGTGATGGTGACGCTGGGAACCGGTGTCGGCGGCGGCGTGGTACACGATCAGAAGATCGTTGCAGGACGCCACGGACTGGGCGGCGAGATCGGTCATATCCATATCCGCGAGGGCGAGAAAGAAACCTGCAACTGCGGCGGACACGGCTGCCTGGAACAGGTAGCGTCCGCGACCGGTATCGCCAGGGAAGCGAGACGGAAGATGGTGGCAAAGCCGGATGCGTCGGTGATGCGTGCCTACGGTGATGCGATCACCGCAAAAGATGTGCTGGATGCGGCAAAAGCTGGGGATTCACTGGCGCTGGAGGTTATGGACACCGTGTGCTATTATCTCGGATGGGCGCTGGCGACTATTTCGATGACCGTGGATCCGGAGATTTTTGTCATCGGAGGCGGCGTGTCAAAGGCGGGGACTTTTTTAACGGATTGGATTGACCGCTATTACCGTGAATTGACCCCGATCTCTGAGAATAAGGGCGAGGTTCGCCTGGCAACATTGGGAAATGACGCAGGTATCTATGGGGCGGCGAGACTGATCTTAGATTAGGCGCCTTGTTTTGAGTGACAGAGTGCAGGGTAAATGGTCTGGACGTTTGAAGGAAATAGAGATAGAAAAACGTCCAGATATGACGAAAATATGCTGTAGACAAGAGGAGACCCCGGAGCGGTCAAGCATCCGGGGCAATTATGAAAAATCTATGTGCAAAATTACTATAAAACAAATTTGAAAAGTGAAATCTTTTATGCTTTTAGTATAAAAATAAGATATGAATAAAATATGAACACCGTGTAAACAGATTATGAAAATTGGCGATTTTGTACAAAAAAGTTTCATGAATCAGAGGTTTCTCTATCAAAACAGAGGATAGAAAGAAAAATGGCAGAATTTGCAGCGCACGGTGCGAATCAGGAGGAAAAAATGGCAGCAGAAAAAGCAAAGAAAACGATTGTAATTGGACATAAAAACCCGGATACGGATTCGATTTGTTCTGCAATCGGCTATGCGAATTTCAAAACACTTCAGACGGGCGGCGAATATGTACCGTGCCGTGCCGGAGAACTGAACCCGGAGACAACCTTCGTACTGGATTACTTTAAGGTAGCTGTGCCGAAACTGATTAAATCCGTCAAAACGCAGGTCAAGGATATTGAGATCCGCGAGACTCCAGGTGTTTCCAAGAATATTTCCCTGAGAAAAGCATGGAACCTGATGCAGGAGGATGGTCTGGTAACACTTCCGGCTGTTACCGATAAGAATATACTGGAAGGTCTGATCACAGTCGGCGATATTACCCGTTCTTATATGAATGTATACGACAGCAGCATTCTTTCCAAAGCATGCACCCAGTATGCAAATATCATCGAGACCCTGGAGGGCGCGATTTTTGTTGGCGATGAGAAAGAGTACTTTGATAAAGGAAAAGTCCTGATTGCGGCAGCTAATCCGGATATGATGGAATATTATATTGAAGAGAACGACCTGGTTATCCTCGGCAACCGCTATGAGTCACAGCTGTGCGCGATCGAGATGGGTGCAAGCTGTATCATCGTGTGTGAGGGCGCTGGCGTTTCCATGACGATCAAAAAACTGGCACAGGAGCGCGGCTGTACCGTCATCACAACTCCGTATGATACCTACACGGCAGCCCGTCTCATTAACCAGAGTATGCCGATCAGCTATTTCATGAAGACTGAGAAGCTGATCACCTTTGATACAGATGATTTCATCGATGATATTAAGGATGTGATGGCAAGCAAGCGTTTCCGTCATTTCCCGGTACTCGATAAAGAAGGCAAATACAAAGGCCTGATTTCCCGCCGTAACTTACTGGGTGCGCGCGGCAAGAACGTGATTCTGGTCGATCACAATGAGCGCGGCCAGGCGGTAGACGGCATCGAGAATGCCAATATCCTGGAGCTGATTGACCACCATCGTCTGGGTACTGTGGAGACAGTCGGACCGGTCTTCTTCCGTAACCAGCCGCTCGGCTGTACGGCAACAATCATCTTCCAGATGTACCGCGAACAGGGGCTGGAGATCGACAAGACCATCGCAGGTCTGCTCTGCAGTGCGATCATCTCCGATACGCTTCTGTTCCGTTCTCCGACCTGCACACCGATGGATCGGGCAGCAGCGGTTTCTCTGGCTGAGATGGCAGGCATCAAGCTGGATGAGTTCGCAAACCAGATGTTTGAGGCAGGCAGCGAGTTAAAGGGCAAGAGCGATGCAGAGATTCTGTATCTGGATTTCAAGAAATTCTCAGCTGGAAAGACAAACTTCGGCGTCGGTCAGATCAACTCCCTGAATGCAGAGGAGCTTGGAAAGCTGAAGAACCGTATGCTGCCGTTTATGGAGAAGGCGCGTGAGGACGAAGGTCTGGATATGCTCTTCTTCATGCTGACGAATATCCTGACGGAGACGACCGAACTTCTCTGTGTTGGACAGGGGGCGGCACAGGTTGTGGCAGATGCGTTCCACGTAGGTGATGCAAATGAAGAGCTGAAGCAGACGGCAACACTGCCGGGCGTTGTTTCCAGAAAGAAACAGCTGATTCCGGCACTGACAGTGACACTGGAGCAGTAAATCAGGTGACAGTGCGCGGACGGGATTGTTTCATACGGAAAATCCAGTGATAGTTCGTGCAGGGCAGGAAGGTCGGACGGAAAGGAAGGATACCATGACATTTGTATATCCGGCGGTTTTTACGCCTAAGAAAGATGGAAAAGGGTATGATGCATATTTCCCGGATTTGGAGTGCTGCGAGGCGGAAGGTCCGGATCTGGAGGATGCGGTGGAAAATGCGCGGGAGGCAGCGTACAACTGGATCAGCCTGGAGCTGGAGGAAGAGGGCGATCTGCCGGCACAGACGCATATCGATGATATGAGCCTGCCGGAAGGAAGCATGGTGAAACAGATCATGGTCCGGATCAAACTTCTCCCGGACAACGATTAAGAGGATATAGGGATGGCACAGAAGAGAGCGGCTGGAAAGCCAGAAGAGCGTCGCCGGGGAGGAGCAAGGCAGAACCCGGAAGGACAGTTGAAAAAACGGATGGAGACCCGGAACACTCCGGGACCGCGCGCCCAGTGGAAGCCGGGCAATATGATTTATCCGGTTCCGGCGGTGCTGGTCACAGTGGCGGACTGCGAAGGAAACAGCAACATCATCACGATTGCCTGGACGGGCACGATCTGTACGAACCCGCCGATGGCGTACATTTCGGTGCGCCCGGAGCGCTATTCTTACCATATGCTGCGGGAGAGCGGTGAGTTTGTCATCAACCTGGCGACGGAGTCGATGGCGTATGCGACCGATTACTGCGGCGTCCGCTCCGGCAGGAATGTGGATAAATGGAAGGAGACAGGGCTCACACCGGTTCCGGCGCAGACGGTGAAGGCGCCGGTGATCGCCGAAAGCCCGGTCGCGATCGAGTGCCGGGTGACCGAAGTCAAGGAACTGGGGTCACATCATATGTTTCTGGCAGAGGTAACGGGTGTCAGCGTGGACGAGCAGTGGCTCAACGAGCGCGGCAGCCTGGAGCTTGCAAAGGCGGAACCGATTGTGTATTCGCATGGCGGCTATTATGGGCTTTCAGAGCTTCTTGGAACATTTGGATGGAGTGTAAAGAAAAAGAAGAGGTGCCAAAGATGAAAAATAATGTAACCCTGATTGGTATGCCGTCCGCAGGAAAGAGCACGGTCGGAGTGCTTTTAGCAAAGAGACTGGGCTATTCCTTTATAGATGTGGATTTGCTGATTCAGGAACAGGAAGGTAAGCGTCTGCGCGAGATCATCGAAGAACAGGGACTGGATGGATTTCTCGATGTGGAGAATCGCGTCAACGCGGGGGTGGAAGCCGAGCAGGCGGTCATCGCACCGGGGGGCAGCGTGATCTACGGAAAGGAAGCGATGGAACATTTAAAATCCATCGGACTGGTTGTCTATCTGAAAATTACTTATGACGAGCTGGTAAAACGCGTCGGCGATGTCAAGGACCGCGGCGTGGCGCTGAAAGACGGCATGACACTTCTGGATCTCTACCATGAGAGGATCTCGTATTTTGAGAAATACGCAGACATCACGATCGACGAGGAAGGTAAAGAGCTGGGGGCGGTGGTTGATGAGCTGCGCGAAATATTGGAAGAGCGCGGTTATGTGCTGGGAAGTGCGCCGGAGGAAGAGTAACAATTTCACATGAGAATGGGGGCAGCCGGTTCTGTCGGACGGGTTTCATAACGGGTTACAGTGAGAAAAAAATCAGTTGCAAAACAGTTGAAAATCCAATACAATAGAATAGTAACCATTTTTATAGAATGTTAACAGTCGGGGGTGCAAAGATGCGGAATCTTTTTTGCATCCCTTTTTTGAAAGGTGTGCGTATATGACTACAGTGAAATCTCTGTCCAGAGAGATGAAATTCTTTCTTCTGGCACTGATTCCGATCTATTTCATTTCAGTGGGGCTGATTATACAGCCGTTTGACTCCATTGTGACTGGTATCTATGAAATCATAAGGGAACCGGATTTCCTGATCACCGATTATATTGCGGTCGGCGGCATGGGAGCCGCGTTTGTCAATGCCGGGATGATGGCGCTTATCAGCATCTACTTTGTCTATAGTCTTGGGATGGAGATGGACGGGCATACGATCACATCCTGCTGTCTGATGTTTGGATTCTCTTTGTTCGGAAAAAATCTGATGAATATCTGGGCGATTTTTCTGGGTGTATTTCTCTATGCAAAATATCATAAAATGCACTTATCCAACTATATTTATGTCGGCATCTACGGAACGAGCCTGTCTCCGATCATCACACAGCTGATGCACGTGGTGGAGCTGCCGCTCTGGCAGCGCTTCTGTGTGACGATTCTGGTGGGAATCTGTATCGGATTCGTGCTTCCACCGCTCGCGACGCATTCCCACTATGCCCATAAGGGATATTCCCTTTATAATGTGGGATTTGCCTCTGGCATCATTGCGACGGTCCTGGTCTCCACGTTTAAGTCCTTTGGAATTGAGACGGAGGCGCGTCTTATCTGGTCCTCCGGCAATGATGCGATGCTTTTAGGGCTGCTATTTGTCCTGTTTGCAGGCATGTCGGTGGTGGCAGTGCTGTGGCGCGGAAAAGATACGCTTTTAGGGTATGAAAAACTCCTTGCGACAACGGGAATCGGCGGTACCGATTACCTGCTGGAATTGGGCGGTGCGGTGACGCTTCTCAACATGGGACTCAATGGTCTGTTTGCGACCTTCTTTGTGCTGGCAGTCGGTGGAAACCTAAATGGACCGACGATCGGCGGAATCTTTACCATCGTTGGATTCAGTGCGACTGGAAAACAT
>ERZ791704.1357-NODE-1357-length-9499-cov-3.10748_pt1 | contig 9499 bp, 6 predicted proteins | sample MGYA00510045_ERZ791704 | MGnify/ENA primary metagenome ERZ791704 (study PRJEB30046, sample SAMN00715247) | human gut metagenome | study: EMG produced TPA metagenomics assembly of the A metagenome-wide association study of gut microbiota in type 2...
GTTGAATGCCGGCGTACCGGTTGCAGAGTCTGCATATCCGTTTACAGTGTAAGTGGCGTTCGGGAACTGTTTCATCTGGTCTGCCAGATAAGACAAGTTCATTGCTTCACGTGGAGAGACTTCGGCAGAACCGATATTGAAGAATACGGTACGCGGTGCTATATCCGGATCGGGAACAATCACTTCGGTTTCCGTAACTTCGGCCACCGGCTGGTTCTGTGCAGCCACCAATGCATTCTGCAGCTCCCATCTCTGCAAGCTGTGCCTGCATGGCAGCCAGCTCTACCTGAGAAATCAACTGAGGCATCGGGCGACGGAATCCACGGGCGGGGAAACGGTATGTCAACCCTACCGTTGCACTCAGCACGCCATCATATCCATGATCGCCGCCAACTTCGCCATCGAACTTATCTTCAACGCCCATTGCGCTCAGCTCCAGGTTAATATCTATCGCATTGGAAATACGGAAGCGATTGATGATACCCGCGTTTACAGACAGAGCTTCGCGGTGAGGCTTTGTGTAGTTGTGAGTGAAGCCAGCACCTACATAAGGAATGATTTCATACACACGGTGCTGGTTGTATCCTCCAAACAGCGCATTCAGATTGAACATCACATCTCCGTGCAGATTCATATAGTCGAAACGCTGTTTGTAGTAGCCGTCATCCATCTGAGTGCCTTTCACGTAGTCAGCACCTGCATCATACGTATATCCTCTTGCCTGAAGGCCGCTATATTGCAGACGTACTCCCAGTCCCGGGGTGAACCATTTGCCGATGGCAAAATTCAGCGTCGGACTGATACGCTTGCCAAAACTTCCTGCCTTATCATTATCTCCAAAAGTTGCTTCGGCACCACCGCCTATAGAGAAAAACCAATTACTCCAGAACGGATTAGTGATTACCTGATATTTATCCTGAACCTGGATAACACCAAATTCTTCCACAACTTCAGTCTTTTGCTGCGCCATGGCAACAGAAGACACACCAGCTAAAGCCAGTAACATTAGAATCTTTTTCATATACCTTAAAATAGTTAAGTGGTTAATTAAACTCTTTATCATTCAAACTGTCTAATTAACGCCAACAGAACTAAAAGGTTCTGAATATTTGTACTTTTTTTGCCTTGATGCAAAAGAAAGTACTCTTCCTTATTTGGAGAAAAGCTTTTCTATGTCGTCTTCTTTAATGGTCGCCAGCACCGTCTTTCCGTCCGGAGTATAATTCGGGGATGGGCATGCAAACAGATTGTCCACGAGATTGGACATTTCCTCGTTGCTCAGCACTTGTCCATAGACGATGGCCGCAGCACGTGCCAAGGTCGATGCAAGAATTGTCTGCACCTCTTCCTTAACGTCATTCCCTTTTTCCATAGCAGTATGTACCATATTCCGGACCAATTCTACCGGGTTCAACCCCTCTATGCCCGAAGGTATGCCGTTGATGGCATAGCTGCCGCCACCCAGCGGGCTCAAATCGAAGCCTACTGCCGACAAATCTTCCAATATACTTTCCAGTACGGCAGCTTCCGAAGCCGGCAACTGGATAATCTCCGGAAACAATACCCCCTGGGATACGCCTTGTTTCTGTCGAATCTGGCTCATATAGCGGTCGAACAATACCCGGACATGCGCCCGGTGCTGGTCTATCAGCATCAGACCCGATTTAACGGAAGTCAGAATAAAACGCCCCTTGAACTGGAAGTGTTGCGCTCCTTTCTCTACCGTTGCCTCATTGCCATAGAAAGAGGCGCTTGCCCCGGAAGGAACCGTTTCCTGGAAATAAGGAACCCTCTCCTCCTCTCTTGGAGCCGTACCGGTAACCGTATCCTCTACAAAAGGCTCTTCCTCCATCGGCTCGTTCATCCTGCTGGCTTTTTCCAAACCGGAATAAAGCCCCTCCCACTCCACTTTGGGGCGCGAATAATTGCCACCGCCTCCATAGGAAGAAGCGGAAGACGTCTTGAAGGGATTGAAATCCGTGTTATAGTGTACCTTCGGAGGCTCTATCGGACGAGCCTGCTCGAATGCAGGAATATCCGGCATGTCCTCGGTATCAAAATCGATAGTAGGTATAGCGCTAAACTTGCCTAAGGATTCCTTGACCGCAGCCGACAGAATCTGCCAGATAGCCTGCTCATTCTCGAACTTAATCTCCGTCTTCGTCGGATGGATGTTCACATCGATATTGGCAGGGTCTACCTCGAAATAAATAAAGTAGGAGATTTGCTCACCGGCAGGAATCAGCTGCTCATAAGCGTCCATCACCGCTTTGTGGAAATAGGGGTGACGCATATAACGCCCGTTCACAAAAAAGTATTGGTGCGCTCCTTTCTTGCGCGAGGTTTCCGGCTTGGCAACAAAACCGGAAATCTTTATCATCGTCGTATTGACGTCTACGGACAGCAACTGCTGATTCAGTTTCTTTCCGAAAACTGCCATGATGCGTTGCCGCAAAGGCATTACCGGAAGATTGAACAATTCCGTATCATTACTATACAGATAGAAGGCTACCTCAGGATGCACCAGCGCTATACGCTCGAATTCCGTAAGGATATTGCTCAACTCCGTAGAGTTGGCTTTCAGGAATTTACGCCGGGCAGGAATATTGAAGAATAGGTTCTTGATGGAAAAATTGCTTCCCTTAGGGCAGGAAACGGCTTCCTGGCCCTCGACTTTAGAGCCGGCAATCAACAGTCGCGTCCCCAGTTCCTCGCTGGCTGGGCGTGTTTTCAACTCCACTTCAGCTACCGCAGCAATGGAAGCCAACGCTTCTCCACGGAAGCCCATGGTGCGTAGGGCAAACAAATCGGCAGCTTCGCGTATCTTTGAAGTTGCATGGCGTTCAAAAGAAAGACGCGCATCCGTTTCGGACATCCCCTTTCCGTCATCAATCACCTGGATGCAGGTCTTGCCCGCATCGGTAATCAGCACATGTATTTCCTCTGCTTCGGCATCAATTGCATTTTCCACCAATTCCTTCACAACAGATGCCGGACGCTGAATCACCTCTCCGGCAGCAATCTGATTGGCAACCGAATCGGGCAGCAAATGAATGATATCGCTCATGATAATGTTTAATGATTAGAGATTAATGATTAATCATTATTAAATGATTCCGTTACTGATGGCATACCACAGATAAATCAGCACAGCTATGACAACAAGGATTATGCCCAAATGCATCGGCTTACGTCCGCTCTCCTTGCGCCGCTTCAAGTGAGTTGTTCCTTCTATGAATTTGCCCCGTATATCCTCGGGCGAGAATTCCTTTTCCGGCAGCATACCCAGGTCACGCTTGGCGTTTTCTTCCATCTTCGCCAACTTCTCTTTCCGCTCATCCACATAGATATAGCTATGATTGAAGCCACGAGGCTTCCGCATTGCAAACATTCCCATGACGCTACTTATTATTTCGTTTAATATGCATATTCCTTGGCGAAGTTACAGGTTTCCGGTCACTTTTCTTCAATACTTCACCTGCTTTTTTAGCCCTCCACTCGAAGATGTCCTCCTTGTTGAGCGGACGGATGTAGTCGAACCAAACAAAAGAAGGCAGCCTGCTCTTATCTGGTGGAATCTGGTCCAAAGGATAGGCTGTACCGGTAGTCTTTCCAACAAAGACTCCGCGCTCCATTCTTCTCTCCTTCAAGTACATTTTCAAAAGTCCACCTTCCGAATAGTTCATCATAATCAGCGAACTGTCCTTCTCCTCTACCGGATAATACACCACCAATACATTGCCGTTTACCTCCACCAGACGCATGTCTCCATCTATGAAGAAAGCTTTCATCTCCTTACCGGAAACTTGGTTATAGTGAATACTGTCCTTTTTCTCTACCGTCAGGGCCTGATTGATGATATGTGCCCAGTCGATGGTACTATCGTTCATGTAAATTTTAATTTCCTCGCCCAACAACTGTTGTTCCCCGTGCCACAAGATAGGGTCGGTGTACATCGTCATGCAAGAGTCCTTGGAATTATACACCAACGAATCGCATACGGCCTGCACATCCGTGCGATAAGCACGCACCTTATGATAGGCACGCATCTCCCGGTACATGGAATCGGTATTCATATGGTAGGTAATCAGCCGCAAAGTATCACCGTGCATAAACAGACTGTCGCCCTGCGAATAGTCGATAGCTACGGCACGTTTGGTGGCAACGGCGCTTCCGGTCAGTTCGTTGTAGAAACAATAGTCGCCAGTCAACATGTTCCGGTTGACCGTATCATTCATCTGTACATTGTCAAAAGCCTCGCCGTATCCCAAGATGCGGTCGTAGAAAAGGCTGTCACCGGTCAGTTTCTTGCCTTCGTTAGTCAGTACGGAACGGTCGAGCAGTTCTGCCTGCTCAGTAGTCGTATTGTACACGCCACGTTCGGAATAAATATGATTTTGGTCACTCACAATGTCGGAGGGGCCTAAAATAGTAGCAATCTTGGTAGCTGTACTATACTTCAAGGTATCCGAAGTCAAGACAAACTTCGGATTGACCAGCTTCACGTCGTGATTGAAGACAGCCAACTTGGTGGCAGGGCTATATTCTCCCCACTCGGAAGTCAGCACATTATCCTCGTCGGTCAGCGTACCGCCTTCGAAGTAATAACCCAAATCGTACAGACGGTCATAGTTCAAACTGTCGGTTGTCAGCACCGTATTACGATTTATCATACGTACATTCTCACGCAGCATGGCCAGCTGCGACATGCCGTCATAATACAGATAGTCTCCATAGATAAACAAGGTGTCGCCCTGCTCCATACGCACATTGCCGAATGCCTCCACAGAATTTATCTTTTCGAATATCAGCGCACTATCACAGAACATGTACATACTGTCATGCTTCATCCTCACCGAACCGATGAGTACCTGCACATCAGGACGCAACTGTTTGTCCGCCTGCGCCTCATCTGCGTACAACAAATCGACGCGCGTCTTCTTCTTTTCCGACGTCTCCGTCTTTTTCTGTTCAATCGAGTCCACTTTCCTCTTCTCCGGTGCACCAGTACTCTTCTTTTTGTCCTGCGCACTCAGCAGACAGATGCCAAACAAGCATAGAATGCCTACCAGGAGGTATCTATGCTTGTTCAGGAAATGATTTTTTGTATTCTTCTTTTGCATACAAATCCATGTAAATCCTTCCGGATTATTCTTTGATCCAGCCCGGATACTTGAACGTACAGTTATTCTTCCAATTATCCTTGATACGGACATACGTGTGCTTCTGCTTCTCACGAATCCACTTGTCCAGCACTTCGTCGCGGCGTTTCTCCAACACAATCTCTTTCAAGTTCTGATAGTCATCGGCAATGGTAGCCTTGTGTCCCGTCGTACGGCTCTTCAGTTTCACAATCACACACTCTTCTTTTCCGGTCTTTTGCGGAATCATGGTGAAGGCTTCGGAGATTTCGCCCACTTTCATCTTATCCACCACCTTGGCTATTTCAGGGGGAAGTTCCTGCATCTCAAAACGGGAAGTGTTCGTATTGGGATTCGGCAACAAACCATGATTGTTACGCGTATCCTTATCCTGCGAAAGCACTGAGGCAGCCTCTTCAAAAGAGAACTTGTTATTGCGGATATCATCGGCAATAGAATCCAAACGGGCACAACCGGCAGCCAGAGCTTCTTCCGGAATATGCGGTTTCAACAGAATGTGGCGTGTTTTAATACGGTCACCGCGCTTCTCTATCAACTGAATGATATGGAAACCATATTCAGACTCTACAATCTTGGAAACCTTGCTGGGGTCTTGCAAGTTGAAAGCTACATTGGCATAAGCGGGGTCCAGCATACCGCGTCCCGAAAACTCTATTTCACCGCCACGCATGGCCGAGCCACGGTCCTCGGAGTACAGACGAGCCAACATGGAAAAGCTTTCGCCCTTATTGACACGGTCGGTATACTCACGCAGACGCCTCTTTACATCTTCTATTTCCTCCAAAGGAACCTTGGGCTGCTGAGTGATAATCTGCACCTCCACCTGGGTAGGGATATAAGGAATGCTGTCCTGCGGCAAATCCTTGAAGTAACGGCGCACCTCAGCCGGAGTTATCTTAATCTCACCCACCAGTTTCTGCTGCATCTTCTGAACTTTCAATCCTTCACGGGCATTCTCGCGCAGCGTTTCACGAATCTGGCTGGAAGTCTTATTGAAGTATTCCTCCATTTTCTCACGCGAACCGATGTTGGCGATATACATGTTCGTCATATAGTCCACACGCTGGATAACCTCACTCTCGGATACTTCGATACTGTCGAGGGCAGCCTGGTGAAGATACAGCTTCTGCACGGCTATCTCCTCCGGTATCACGCAATAAGGGTCACGGTCAAATTTGCGTCCTTCATACAATGCACTCATGCGTGCTTCTTCCACTTCGGACTTCAGTATAGCCTCGTCACCTACTACCCACACTACCTCGTCAATTACGTTGTCTTGTCCATAAACGGTAGAACCGACTAATAGCGTCAAGGCAAATAAAATTACAAACTTAAAGTTCATACACTGTTTCATTCTTGGTGTCTTATTCTAAATAATATTTAATCTTGTCTCTTTTCACCGCCCGTTGGTACAAATCATCCTTCACTTGCTTCATGAATTCCACCTGCTTCACGTTCAGCAGCATATCCTTCACTTGCCTACGGGCAAACTCATAGGGTTCCTGCTCTCCCACCGGGCGATAATCGCTCACATTCAGGAAATAATGGAAAGCCGTATCCTTCAGCTCTACATGGCGATTCTTGTCCAGATACTCGTCCACATTAGGAACCTTCAAGGGCAGCATATCCAGCACTTCCGATACCGGCACCCATTTATCATAAAAATACTCATACTTCACAGCATTCTGCAGACTGTACTTTTCCAGATGTTCCACCGCCTCACGGGTTTCCGTCTTGTACCAGCGACGAACATTGCCCAGCTGCGGGGCTGTCAAAGGAACTTTGATGAACAAGCCTTTCATCAACGGACGTTCCACCTTGAAGAGCGCCTGGTTCTTCTCGTAATACTCCGTCAAGTCTTGTTCTGAAATCTCCTCTGATAGCCGCTGATGTATTAAAGCCTGCTGATAGGTATGCATTATCAATGCTTTGCGATAATTCTCCACAAGTTTATCAATCTCACCGTTATTGGGAATATTGCTCTGCGCTTTATCGTACAGCAAAATATCTTCCACCCAATTACGGATATAATGTTCTGCAAACAACAGACTGTCGTCTTTGGACAAACCGGCAGGAAGTACCGATTGCAAATCTTCCCGGTAAAGGAAATTGCCGTCCAACTCCACTAACGGTGTCCACCCTTTATGGTCGTGCTGCTCGCTGCACGCCGCACAGAGAAGGAAAATTAAAAGCCCAAAGCAGGTTGTTCGCATCACCAACTGATATTTACTTCGTTTTGAGGTACGAAGATAGTGTTTTAATCGGTTGCATCAGTGATTATTAACGGTTTTTAAAACCTCTTGGTCAATTTCAACCTTACCGGCAGCACGCAACTTTGCCACCCAATGCGTTTCCAAATAGTTCCGATAAGCGGTTACGAGCGGCTCTCGCACCTCTTGCCAACTATCTGGTCCCTTCTGCTTACGACCTTGTACAGCAGTAAAGGGAAATGACAAAACCGGGGTTGCATTCTTCCCTTTGAACACCAATTCATCCACATATGCATTATCACCGGGAGCAAATAATCCTTGCTCTGCCCGCACCTTGGGAGTATCGCCGGCATTGAAAGTGAGACGGATGGCATCCATCCACTCCTCTTCCGGAATCTGTTTCAGAAATTTCCGTACTTGCTTCGCCACCCGCTTGGTAGTACAATGCAGCACAATACCCTTATAACGCGGTTCGTCCCAATGGAAGTCCGAACGGTGCGCCTCAAAATATGCTTTCAATCCCGCTTCATCCACCACACTCCTCTTTCCCACTTCACGGTCAGTGATTTCGGCAAGCAACATGCTGTCACGATGCCCCTGCACCAACGCACAGAATTCGGGATGCTTCAATTCCAGACGGGAGTTTTCATAGTCCAGAATCGTTTTTACTGTAAAAGCCTCCAACTGTCTGCGCGTCCCTGCCGGATAAACAGCGGCAAATCCGGCAAACTCTTTTCCACCGTATGCCTTGCCATCCAGTGTAAACAATACACGGGAAGTGCTTCCTTTGGCCAGCAGTTCGTCGATACCGGCTTTATCCGGCATATAGTGATATTCTTTCTTCAGTTTATCCACAAAAGCCCGCGTTCCTTTATCCATTCCATGACGACGGGTTTGACAACGGATTATCTTGTCCTTCATCCTCTCAAAAGGAAGGATTTCCTGCTGTTCGAGTACTTTCACGATATGAATGCCTTGAGGAGTGAGGAACGGACGGGAAATCTCTCCGGCATTCAACCCGAATACAATATCCTCAAACTCCACCGGCATCTGCAGCCAACCCACCCAAAACGCTTTCTTCTCATCGGAAAATTGCTCGACGCAAGCATCGAAAGACGGCACAGCTCCCCCTTCCTTTGCAAGAGCCCTGTAGATAGAATCCATCCTGGACTCCATCTCACGCAAGGTATGACCGGAAATATTCTGGGGAAGATATTTAAAAATATGCTTCACATATACCCGGCCCGCACGCCGGCCGGATTTCATCTTGTCATAATACTGCCGTGCCTCCTGCTCTGCCGTCTCCTCATCTGTCAAGTATGATTTAATCAGACAGCGGCGATACTCATCCTGCTCCTTCTGGAAGACACGGGAAGTATCCAATCCCGCAACTTCGGCAGCCTCTATTTTCAGCCTGAAGTCTATAAACTTATTCACATATGCATCCAATGCCTTCCGGCCTGCACCGACAGAGGTACCGCCCTTATTATAGCTACGTTCGAATTCAGAACGGAGGACCTCCTTTCCATTGATACGCATCAGTACCGGATCGTCCTGGGCCGAAACAGCCAATCCGAACCCGAGGAAGAAAAACACCCAAAACAATCTAACCATAAGCACCATCCGTTCTTTTTATACGGCTGCAAATATAAACAAAATGCCCGGAAAGCGGCAATCTCTCTCCGGGCATTCACTATTATTTTGTTATTATCTTACTCTGGACGGCTATAGTTCGGTGCCTCACTGGTTATAGATACATCATGCGGATGGCTTTCGAGTACACCTGCATTAGTAATGCGGGTAAACTTGGCATCGTGCAGTTTCTCTATATTGGCTGCACCGCAATAGCCCATACCGGCACGCAGACCGCCAACCAACTGATAAATCACTTCATACAAAGTACCTTTATAAGGAACGCGGGCAGCAATGCCCTCTGGAACCAATTTCTTCACGTCACTGGTACCGCTTTGGAAGTAGCGGTCCTTGGAACCATTTTCCATAGCTTCCAGCGACCCCATACCCCGATAGGACTTGAACTTACGACCGTTGAAAATAATCGTATCGCCCGGAGACTCTTCCGTTCCGGCAACCAGCGAACCGATCATCACGCTGTAACCACCGGCAGCC
>ERZ791704.1358-NODE-1358-length-9484-cov-2.39294_pt1 | contig 9484 bp, 10 predicted proteins | sample MGYA00510045_ERZ791704 | MGnify/ENA primary metagenome ERZ791704 (study PRJEB30046, sample SAMN00715247) | human gut metagenome | study: EMG produced TPA metagenomics assembly of the A metagenome-wide association study of gut microbiota in type 2...
CATCTTCTGGTTGCGTTCCCCGAACAGCTTCAAGCACAACTCCTCCAATCTTATCTCCATATTTACTAATCAAATCAAGGAATTCTTCTTTATTATTATAAAAAAATGGATACGATGTACCTTTCAATTCACGTGCAACACCCACCGGACTCAAACCTTTAAGTAACTGACCATCCAAAGCTTTATTATCAGCAAGATTCGCAGACAAATACCAATCATGCCAACCGTGATAACCGCTAAAAAGAATAATATCTTTCTCTGTCGCTGCACGAGCAATACGCACAGCAACTGCCATTGCATCCCCTCCACCTTTCGCATATCGTACCATATCAGCCCATGGATGCAAATCCAAAAGCATATTAGCCAATTCAACTTCTTCCGGTGCCATTAAAGACGACATACTGCCGTTATCAATACAATTTTTCACTACTGTATTAATCTCATCGTCTGCATAACCAATGATACAAGAGCCTATTCCCATAGTACTCATATCTAGGATTTTGTTACCATCAAGATCCCAAATATAACAACCTTTCGCTTTAGAATAATAAGCTGGCAAGTAGTCCGGCAAAAACTGTTCTGGTCGTTTTGAAAGCAATTGACCACCGCCCGGGATTATTTTTTTTGCATCAACATAAAGAGATTGACTCTTTCCTTCTTTTGATAGTTTAATCTGTTCCATTCTATTATTTATTAAAATAGCCATCTAATTTTAACCTCATTATCGCTTCTATAATTGTAAAATCAACAAAATCATCCACCTCAAAAGACTTCCATTTCGGAACCACATAAGCAAGACATTCCTTATGATAAAAGAGTCTATATTGTCTGAATCCATCAATAGAAGTTGCATATACTGTTCCCTCAAAGAAATATAGTTCTTCAAGATCCTGCCTTCTAACAGATTTATTTCGCTCAATATATGGTACTAGAAAATCGTTCTTGATTTTTGTAAGAGATATGGGGTGCTGACCTTCTGATTTACAAACGCCTACAATACTTTTTGCTATTGGATGATCAATTAACATTTCAAGAGACTTATCAATGTCTTCTACATCTCTCAATGGAGATGTTGGTTCAAGTAATATCAAATAATCAAAAATCTTTCCTTGTTCTTCCATCAAATTAATTGTGTATTCAATGAAATCCATAGAACTTGCCGTATCTGAAGCCAAATGGGCAGGGCGCAAGCTTGAAACCTGTACACCACAACATTCTGCAACATTAGCAATTTCTTGAGAGTCTGTACTGATGAAAATTTCATCTATGTACTTGCTTTCCTGAGCTTGAGAAATAGACCATCCGATAAGAGGTTTTCCATGAAGTTCCTTTATATTTTTCCCAGGAAGTCCTTTACTTCCACCTCTAGCAGGTATAATTGCTAGAATTGTTTTTCCCTTGTACATTAAATAAGTTTCGTTTTTAGAATATTTACTATTGATTTAATACTATCACCACGTCCATAAATATATTCCTGATCTGGAATTATCTTTCTGTGATCAAGAATATCCAGAATTGTTGATTTTAATAGTTTATAATCTGATCCTGTATTAATAACAGACCCTGGAGCATTACGCCCACTCTGTCTTTGCCCTATGTTTATTGTGAATTTTGAAAAATACGGAACTTCTATAATCCCGCTACTTGAATTACCTATTACAAATAAAGAATTGTCTATTGCTGCATAATTCTTTGCCCCCAGATTAGGAACTACTACAATATTAGGGTGTTGTTCCCATTTCTGAATTATTTGTATAATTGCATCAGAACCATCATCATTATTAGGATATGTTACAAGAACCCTCTTCCCTTGCTCAATTACTGTTTGAATTGCAATATCCATAGCTTTTGGTACATTGAAATTTCCAATTGTTTGAGAATGAAAAGTCATTAAAACATATGAGTCTCTCACAAGACGTGAATCTAGATCCATTAACGTTCTTGGATTCTTCAAATAGATTATTATATTATCTACAGCAGATGATCCAACCAGAAAGACATTATTACTATTAATGATAGGAACTTGTTTTAGCCTATCCACGGCATATGTATTTGTAACAAAATGTAAATATGCCAGATTTGATATATTATAACGATATATATTATCAATAGCTCCATTAGTAATTTGCCCACCCGCAAAATGAATAATTTTGATTTTTAAAAAATGGGCAGCCAATGCTGCCGCATAAGCTTCCAACCTATCGCCAATGATATAAATACAATCTATTTTATAGATAATATATGCATTGTAAAGAGTATCAACTAAACTGACAAAATCTTTTTCCTTATCTCTTTCTTCTTCCACATAACAAGGTGCATAAATAATAGGAGCAATATTATCTGCTTCAATCTCTTTTATCGTATCACCATATTTATGTTGAAAGTGCATACCTGTAGCAATGATTGAAATTTTATAGATGGTACGTTTGCAACATTCACTAATAACGTTTTTCATAACGCCATATTCAGAACGCGCTCCTGTCACAAAAGCTAAATTCATAATATATTAATCAATATAATCTTTAAGAATTACTCGATCTGCTTCAATATCAACTAATAAACGATGACCTATTACCTTTTCTTGCTCAATAGGTAAGAAACCAATCCCCGGACGTTTATAACATATATCTTCTTCTGTAATGACATGGCCAGCTGTAAATGCATATTTCGATACTATACTCTTTCTTGCAACCCTACTTATTTCCCGCTGACTTTCACTAAACAATCGTTCATAGCCACCAAGAGCTTTTTCTATATTTCGAACAGATGATACAAGTGATGTAAGTTCTGAGATATCAATAGATGCCTTATGGTCTGGTCCGTTAAGATTTTTATCCAATGTAACATGTTTTTCTATTATTTTCACACCTAATGCCACCGATGCAATCGCACAGTCATTTCCTATTGTATGATCAGAGAACCCTATATTACAATTAAATTTTTCTTTTAGAGTAATTATATTTCGAAGATTAACCTCCTCATATTTAGCTGGATAATTTGATATACAATGAAGAATTGTTATATTCTTCATAAAATTAATATTAAGTAGACTTATCGTTTTCTCTATTTCTTCATAAGTCGCCATACCTGTAGATAGAATGATAGGTTTATTGTGCTTACTTATATAATCAATTATATCTAAAGAAAAGATTTCTCCTGAGGCTATTTTATAATAAGGCATTTCAACATGTCGATCAAGATATACAAGACTATCCAAATCAAATGCCGTACAAATATAGTCCACACCACATTCTTTACATTTTTTATATAATGCAATGTGAGCTTCAGGTTTTAATTGATAGCTTAAAGACATTTCCCTTGCACTTTTTGATTTATCATTTTTTTGCTGATAAGAAGCTTTAAAAGAATCATCACTATATAGTTTATAGGGGTCGGTCATCTGAAACTTCACACAATCCACACCAGCTTCAGCCATCTTCTCAACCATAAGCAATGCTGTTTCTAAACTACCATTATGATTAGGTCCAACTTCACCTATAATATAAACTTTATCGTTATTCATATATTTTTTTTAGAGTTGCAGGCTGACCAAAATACAGTCCTTTCGTTATACAATCCTTATTAACCAAGCTAAGAGCACCAATAGTACATTCATCTGAAATAGTAAGATCATTGGTTACTACAGCAGAGAAACCCAAAAATGCGTTGCTACCTACTGTAATTCCCCTCCCTAACACACATCCTGATACCACTTGGCTATAATCACCAATTGATGTATCATGAGATATTACAGACCGATCACCAATCATTACAAAATTTCCTATTCTACAATTTGCTTGTATTATACATGCATCTCTCAATATAGAGCCTTCACCTATTTCAACACCTCTATGAATGATAACATTAGCACCTTTAATCACAGGAAACTCAAAACCTATTGCTTTGGCATTATTTACTATTTTTTGTTTAATAGTTGTATTGTTAAGCCTATTACCTATCGCTATTGCAGCTTTTGTAACACCTTGTGTATATAAAACACTCAGAATAGAATCATTTCCTAAATAAGGTACACCCCAAAAATTTCCACGATCTTCCATATCTGTATAACCAATAACCTCATATTGGTTCATATCTTCAATATAGTTAATCAAATTCCCGATGAAACTCCCTCCACCTATGATAACAATTTTTTCCATAAGCATGAATTATTAAATTAATTTTACTTCACACTACTTGGGATATTAACCACTCTATCCGACAGCCATTCGGTATTCTCCAAGCCATCATTCTCACAATCCTTGAACATCTCCAAGCGGTTCATTAACTCCCAGACAGGACGCGTCATCACTCCATGATCATTGGTATATTCGAGAAATTCCTGCTGGGTAGACTTGTCTTTCAACAGAACTACGTTCAACCAATAATTGGAACGGCAGTTCTCAGGCTCTGTAAAAAACTCCACATCGGAAACTGTTGCAAAGAATTCTTTATACTTCTCTGCCGTCTCCCGTTTGACCTGTACATAACGTTCCAAATTTTCTAACTGGGCACAACCTAAAGCGGCATTAAGATTGGGCATACGATAATTGTAACCGATATGGTCATGCACAAATGCCCAGCGGTGTGGAACTTTTGCTTGAGTCGTCAAATGTTTGGCAAACTTACCCAATTCCTCATCTTGAAACAGAAGCATACCGCCACCACCAGTGGTAATCGTTTTGTTACCATTAAAACTGATAACACCTACCTTACCAAATGTACCGGTATGTTTTCCTTTATAAAAGCTACCAATACTTTCGGCAGCATCCTCAACCAGTTCGATATGATATTCATGACACAAAGCAACCAATTCATCCAGCTTGACTGGATGACCGAAAGTATGCATCGGTACACAGGCTTTCACGCGTCGCCCCGTGTGTTTATTGTAACATTGATTATTTTTAATCTCTGTGTTTTTTACCAACCATGCCTTCATTGCTTCGGGCGACAATCCCATCGTTTCTTTATCTACATCGATAAAAACAGGATGCGCACCGATATAACTCAAAGCATTACAAGTGGCAATGAAAGTAAGTGCCTGTGTAAGCACCTCATCGTCACGTTCCACGCCTACAAGCATCATTGCCATGTGCGTTGGTACCGCTGACGCACACCACCGCTTTCTTGGCTCCGGTATAGGCAGCCATTTCTTCCTCGAAACGGTCCACAAACTTACCCACGCTTGACACGAAAGTAGTATCAATACATTCTTCAAGATATTTCTTTTCGTTGCCGATAAACTTGGGCACACTCAAGGGAACGAAATCTTTGGTTTCAAATAAGGTGTGAATGAATTCACAAATTTCAGCACTGTTCATTGTTGCATATCAATTATTATTAATACTACCTATTGACGGGTACATTGGCATCTTTAGGCAAATCATTGGTATCCAGCCGGGGGAAGATTGAATATTGCATCATCTCCATGATTACTCAAATCTGCTAAATCCACATCAGTAGTCATACCCAATTTACATCCATTTTCTTTCAACAGTTGAATAGTTTCTTTATTACGATCACTATTATTGTTCAATTATAAAATATATAGTTATTCATTCGATTCTTTCAGGTTACATTTTTTGATCCAGATTCTTCCCTTTCTCCTCATGATTGAAGTTGGGGATGAAACGCTTGATTGCCTCTACAACTTCCGACTTTGTAAATTCCTTCTCCTGAAAGATACGTTCCAACTCTTCAAAGAAAACATCCAATTCCTGCATAGGACGACTGCCGACCTCTTCTATCACTCCCAACGAGGAAAAGCGAGTCATATTTAGTTTCTCACCGGGAACATAGAATTCTTCATAATCCTTTTCTCCTGTAGTATCACTCTTAAAATAAACAACAGGATATATCTTGCTGTCTTCCCGCATTTCTGCCGCAAACTTCTTGGCTTCATCATCAGTTACACACTCTTTTTTCTCATAACCTAAAGTTTCCAGAAAACGGTCGCAGATGGATGAAAAGGTCATCATCTTTTCTTGTCCGAGTTTTGGGAAAAAGGTTTCGCCATTATGCCCCAATATGCAGGCAAGCATACATATCTGTCCACTTTCTTCAGGAGAAACGAAATAACGACGTACATCGCTGGGAGCTGCCAAAGGTTGTTTTTTCATCATACGGTCTATAAAACCTACAAGTAAAGAACCATTGGAAAAAGCGACATTGGCAAAACGAGCGGTAGTTACTTTAAACTTTGAAGTATAAGCCATAATCATATCTTCCATGATACGTTTACTGGCACCCATGATATTTACCGGATTGGCTGCTTTATCTGTGGATACACAGAAAAAATGCTTAGGTGGATATTCAGTAAGTAAATCAAGAAGTTTCTTTGCCTTGATAACATTATTTTCTATCAATGCCTGAACAGAATACTTATCTTTTTCACTGCGTACATGCTTATGGGCCGAAAAATTAGCAACAATATCAAAACCTTTCTCTTCACGGAAAATACGTTCGAATATCGGATCCGAAAAATTCAATGTATAAGTACGGTACACTTGCGGCACATACATTCCATAAGTGGAACGCAAATCGCGTGTCAGCTCGGCAAGACCATTCTCATTAAGATCAATGACTACAAGTTTGGCAGGTTTAAAAGAGAGCACTGCACGGATAAATGAAGATCCGATAGAACCTGCTCCTCCTATTACACATACACTCTTATCCTCTATCTCCTGACGCAAAGTTCCCTTATTTGCCTCAATGTCTGCGACAAACATACTTTTTTGCCTGTTTATTACATAGTCAGCAATAAACTGTTTAAGATTCAACATATACAAAATCGTTTTTAAATATTCCTCAGAACGGTACGCACCCATTAGAGCAAGCACCCAAGACGCTTACTCAATATACTCCCACGGATAAGGATTATCCACCACAGTCTGAAACTCGTTGATAGCCTCCTGCTGTTCACCGGTAAGTGACACCGCGATGATTGCACGGGCTTCGTCAGCCAAAGGCTCGTCGAATACCTCACCATAGCAGGCGGTAAGCAGACGAAGCTTCAATAGTGAAGCGGGAAGAGTATCGAGGATATCCCAGCAACGATCTAATATCTTCTGAACATGTTCGCGCTTTTCTCCGTGGTCGATGAACGATGCGTTGTAACCCATTAGGAGAGCGAGACAGACAGAGGCCTGTTCTTCAACCGTGGAACCTTGGACACCGGAATTATACAATGTTGTGGTCAAGCGGTAAACTTCATTGTTGCGGCGGGACAAGTCATCGCTGTAAATGGGACTCCCGTCCATGCCCAAATACATCAGGTCGTGCGCGGCACGCTGAAGGGAAGCTACTTCTTCGGAAAGAGTCATAATAAATTTGAATTATGAATTATTTGATTACTTCTATAAGATCAGGGTGGATAGTGGCCATGGCAACAGCTATGACACCTTGTATAGCAATGACTACGCGACGATCCCGGGCACCTTTCACTTTCAAGAAAACACCTTCCTGACCCTCGAAGTCACCACCCGTAATACGGACTTTGGTTCCTTTGGACAAGTTGAGTTCATCGGGTTGAAAGTATAAAAGATGGTCACTGTAAGTACCGGCTACAGCGATGAAACGCTGCATTTCATTGTCGGGGATAATTATCTTCTTGCCGCTACGGGTATCGGTGATATATTGCAAATAAGCAACCATAGACTTGACACGCTTCACTTCGGAAGGACAAGCATGAATAAAAATCAGATTGTGAATGATAGGAACCAAAACACGGACTTTTTTCCCTTTCTTTATACTTATCTTATATTGCATAGGAACAAAACAGCCCAAGTTCTCTTTCGCAAGCAACCGCATAGCGTCAGTCTCTCGACGATAAGTGGCACGCATAGCGAACCATATTTCGGTCTCTTTTTCCACTTCCATTATACGATTATTTCAGAAAAGAACATTCTCCCGGGGCTTTGAACTTCTTACATACACTTGAAATTCAATCACTTGCGAGTACTTTATGTAATATACGGCAAGCTTTGTACTCTCTTGCCACGGTTTCTTGTAGTTACTCATTACCTATCTGGTAAGAAACTATAAACAAACGAATTATACTAAAAAAACGTGTTTTTAAACGTTCGTCTATTTGAACACTATTTTTGTATTCATTTTTTTATTATCGAAACATAAAAGCAGACAGATAAAAAAGAGATTTTTATCCATAGATATCTATCTAGAAATTAATATATTAAGGTAGAAAGGCAAGAGTGCAAATCTTTTTTTTAATTAAACATTTTGCTATTATGAAAATACCCCTTATCTTTGCGTTCAAATAGACGAACGTTTTTTGAAACATCTCTCCTTAAACAAATTATCTCACTATAAGCCAACAGCTTACCTCTAAAAAGAAATTAAATTCCACAATTTATCTTATATTTGTAAGTTTACTAAATTTTTCGTCCATACCTTTGCAACATTTTATACAAATAAAAATCACTAAAATTAAAAAGATTATGAACTACGAAAACAAACAACAAGAAGAAAAAAAAAGAATTCAAAAAAAACAAAACGGTCAACAAGCAAATCTCTGACAATAGAAACCTTAAGTCAAACAGAGGACGAAAAAAGGAGAAACCCATACAAGGGATTGTTTTGAAACACTACGAATGCTTAAAGCTACTAATCACACTCTATCAAGATGGGGCAATGGGTATAAAAAAGGAGACATCACAAGTTGCATTAGCACGATATATAGACGACAAAAAACTATTAGGAAATATTCGAAATGGAATATTCATTCCATTGAAGTTCAGCACTATTCTAAAGGAAACAAACACCATCTGGAACGAAATGCTACGAGATAAATCCATTGGCATAAAATAGACAAGAAAACACACCATGAATTATTATACTCCAACCTAATCGGCAAACACTCTACCTTCGGGCCGACAAACAATTTATAAACTTTAAAATCATTATAATATGAAGAAGTTGAAAAGCCCGGCGTCACAAAGTGAAGCCATGAAACTGAGATGGAAAAAACGGATCGTCTTCGAGAAAGGATACACCGAGTCGTGCGCCGAATGGATGGCAGAACGGCTTGAAGCACTCCTGGACCATATGCAATATGGACATGCGACGGTAGCTTACCGAAAACAAAATGGGAGTTTCCAACTGGTGAAAGCAACATTGATTTACTACGAAGCGGAGTTCCGTAAGAAGTATGATCCCGCAGAAGTAGAAGGTGCCGTAGTCTACTGGAATGTGGACGAACAGCGATGGACGACATTCCAGGTGGAGAACTTCATGGAGTGGAGACCGATCGCATAGGGCGTCACCACAGATTACACGGATTTTCACGGATGAATTATTTATACTTTGAGAAATCAAGTGAAAACGTCTTTGGAAATCCGGAGTAATTTGTGGTAAATGTATTATTGAAAGTACAAACAACTAATCTAAAAAAACAAATATGGCAATAGCATACGACGGGATCAATTATTTTCCGGTGGGCGTAAACTTCATGGAAGAGAACGCAATGGAA
>ERZ791704.1359-NODE-1359-length-9484-cov-2.38859_pt1 | contig 9484 bp, 6 predicted proteins | sample MGYA00510045_ERZ791704 | MGnify/ENA primary metagenome ERZ791704 (study PRJEB30046, sample SAMN00715247) | human gut metagenome | study: EMG produced TPA metagenomics assembly of the A metagenome-wide association study of gut microbiota in type 2...
ATTGGCAGACATTGAAACGTATTATAATGAAGGTAGTGTAGGCGAGGCTGCTGATAAACTTTTAGCTCTTAGTACAAGTGGTTTTGGTCAGGAAGCTGTAAATCAGTATAACCAGCTTAAAGCTACTATTCTTCCGGCAGGAGCAAAGTATTACTATGAACTTGGTTCATCAAGCCAGTCTAAAAATGGTACAGATAATGCAAAGACATACTTTGATAAGTGTATTAAATGTACCGGTGATGGCGATGAGATACGTTATAGTGCTATGTATCAGCTTGCTAAAATTGCAGAAAAGGCAGGGGATAATAATACAGCAGCTAAGTATTTTACAACAGTTGCCAGCAAGCACCCTGTTGAGGCTATTAGAAACGAAGCAAAAAAATTTGTTGAACAGTATCGTGAAAGTTAATTGGTAAAATAAATATAATGAGGGCTGTTGGTACAATAACTGACAGCCCTTTAATTAAAATAAAAGGTGTTGATGTAATGTACAATTTTGAGTTGAAGCATAAAGAATATATTGACGAAATATCTTCTACAGGTTATATCTATACTCATAAATGTGGAGCAAAGCTCATTTATATGGAAAATGACGATAAAAACAGAGTATATTCTGTTGCTTTTAATACTTTGCCTACAAATGACAAGGGTATACCTCACATTATGGAACATAGTGTACTATGTGGTTCTGAAAATTACAGGGTTAAAGACCCTTTTAATATATTAGATAAAGGATCTATACACACTTATTTAAATGCAGTAACTTATTCTGACAAGACAATATATCCTATTGCCAGTACAAACCTTACAGATTTTGATACAATGGTAAAAGTTTATACAGACGGTGTATTTAAGCCACTTATATATGAGAGGGAAGGAATATTCCGTCAAGAGGGTTGGAACAGTGACGGCAAAAAGTTAAATGGTATAGTTTTAAATGAAATGAAGGGTGTATTTTCTGCCCCTGACATAGTTTTAAGACATAAATTAAAGAGAGAACTCTTTAAGGATAGTGACTATGCTAATTATTCAGGAGGCAATCCTGACAATATACCTGAACTTGATTACAACGAATTTTTGGACTTCCACAGAAAATATTATCACGGTTCAAATGCCACATTCTATTTCTATGGTGATTTGGATATTAACAAATATTTGGAATTTTTGGACAAAGAATATCTTTGTAATTTTGAAAAAAGAGATAGATTGGTTTCTCCTGATTTTCAGCCACAAAGATACGAGGATGTTGTAGTTGAAAGTGAAAAAGACGGGGATAACATTATGGAAGTAATGTATACCTACGGAAATGTTTTGGATTTTGAAAAATGTCTTTTTATGGATATTCTCTGTGATGCCGTTTGTAATGTAGAAGACGGCCAGATAAAGGAAGAAATCATAAAATCAGGTCTTGGCTCTATGGTAGAAGCCGTAAATGACGATTCCAGATATATGCCTTATGTGGAAATTACAGTAAAAGGTTCAAAGGAAAAGGACTTAAATAAGTTCAAGGAAATAATTGAAAAATGTTGGGAAGATATTGCCGAAAACGGCATTGACCAACATAAATTACAAAGTGTTATAAATTCGTATAAGTTCTTTACTATGGAACAGGATTTTGGCTATAAACCAGTAGGTCTTTTCTATAACTTGCTTTTGCACAGAAGTGTTATGTATGGTCAGGATAATTTTGAGTCTATGAAAATGAACAAACTCTTTGATGCCATTGAGAAAATAGACGTAAAAGAATTTGTTAAAAAGTATTTGTTGGGCAAGGGCTGTTATGGTATTTTAATTGCCGGTTCTAAGGCAAATAAAGAAGAAGTACCAGTACCTCCAAAGAACAATAAACCTTTAGATGAATACAGAAAAATGGAGGATACACCGGAGGAAGTAGCAAAAATCCATTCTATAAAGGTTAGTGAAATAGATAAAAAGGCTCTTTATATTCCTTATGAAGTAAATGAGGACAATATTTTTGCACCAGTAAAGTCCAAAGAGATAGTATATGTAGATTTAGTTTTTGATGTTTCTGCTCTTGAAAAAGATGAGTTGTCAAGACTTGGACTTTATAAGTACATTGTAAATGTATTTGATAAAGATGTAGCCACAGATATTGATTTTTATACTGGTGGATTTTCTGCTTACTTCTCAACATTAAAGAGTAAAACAGACTTTGAACCAGTTGTAATATTCAAAATAAAGGCTTTAAGAGAAAATATATTTAAGGCATTGGATATATTCAAGAAGGTTATTTGCCAAAAATACAGTGACTATGAAAGATTAAAAAATCTTATGGAAGAATATAAGCAGGACTTATATGAAACCTATGAAGAAAGTGGAAACTCTGTAGCCTATAACACTTGTTTGGCTAACATTAGTTCAAGCTATGCCTACGAGGAGGCAGTTGGTGGCATAAACAATTATCATTATGTTTGTGACACAAGCAATATTGAAAAGACAGCAAGAGAAATGGAAAGTTTGGCTGAAAAAATATTTACTTCAGCTAATATGTTCTATGTGGTTACAGGCAATAGCTGTGACAAAGAGGCTGTTTCAAGCTATATTGAGGATATTAAGAAAAATATTCCCACAGGTGAAAAGCACCAAAAACTTGTGTTGACGCCTGAAAAGAAGAATATAGCCTACAGTGTGAACACTAACGTAAGTTATAATGCCATTGGCTGTGTATACAAAAAGGTAAGTGGCGTATTAAGAGTTGCAAAACAGATTGTGACAAGTGAGTATATTTGGGACAATATCAGATTAAAAGGTGGAGCTTACGGTGGTGGCTGTGGCTTTTTAAATGGAAATTATTTCTATATGTACTCATATCGTGACCCTAATATAAACAAGAGCTATGAAGTGTTTAAAAACGTGGGAAACTACTTATCTGAAATAGATATGGACGAAAAGCACTTAAACAGATTTATAATAGGTGCTGTAAATGTGGAAGATGCTCCATTAAAGAACAACAGAATTAATTCTCTTGTTTTAAGACGTCATTACAATGGAGTTACACAGGAAAGATTGGATTTAAGACGTGAGGAAATGCTTTCAGTTTCTCTTAATGATATAAGGGAAGTGGGTCAGGAACTTACAACAGCTATGGAAAATATAGTAATGTCAACAGTTAGCGACCAGAAGTCTATTGAAAAATCAGAATTGTTCAAAAATATTATTGTTGTAAAATAAGTGTTGTTATTGACTTTTTTTGCCATATAAACTAAAATAGATAATATATTCAAAAGTAAACTTTTATATAAAAAAATTAGGAGGTACACTATGGATTATAAGTCAGCAGGTGTAGACGTAGAAGCCGGTTACAAGGCAGTCGAATTAATGAAAGGTCACGTTAAAAGCACATTCAGACCAGAAGTGCTTACAGATATAGGTGGTTTTCTCTATTGCAAAGGCTAAGGATATGGAAGAACCTGTTCTCGTTAGTGGTACTGACGGTGTTGGTACAAAGCTTAAAATTGCTTTCCTTATGGATAAGCACGATACTATTGGTATTGATGCAGTTGCTATGTGTGTAAACGATGTAGTTTGTAGTGGTGCAGAACCTCTTTTCTTCTTAGACTATATTGCTTGTGGTAAGAATGAACCAGAAAAGATTGCAGAAATCGTAAGTGGTGTAGCTGAAGGTTGTAGACAGTCTAACTGTTCACTTATTGGTGGCGAAACTGCTGAAATGCCTGGTTTCTACCCAGTAGATGAATACGATTTAGCAGGTTTCACAGTTGGTATTATGGATAAGGCTAAGTCTGTTGACGGTAGCAAGATTGCTGATGGTGATGTACTTATTGGTATTGCTTCAAGTGGTATCCACTCTAATGGTTATTCCCTTGTTAGAAAGATTTTTGAACCAAATAAGGAAAACTTATCAAAGTACGAAGATAGCTTAGGTTGTACTTTAGGTGAAGCTCTCTTAACTCCAACAAAGATTTATGTTAAGCCTGTTCTTGAATTATTAAAGCAGGTAAATGTTAAGGGTCTTAGCCACGTTACTGGTGGTGGTTTCATTGAAAACATTCCAAGAATGATGCCAGAGGGCTTAAAGGTTAATATTGATGAAGGTACTTGGGATATTCTTCCTATCTTCTCTTTACTTGAAAAAATGGGTAATGTAGAAAGAATGAGTATGTACAATACTTTCAATATGGGTATTGGTATGGTTGCAGCTGTTGCTCCAGAAGATGCTGACAAGGCTATTGAAGTTCTTGCTGGTTTAGGCGAAAAGGCTTACAAGATTGGTTATGTTACTAAGGGCGAAGGTATTCAGATTAACCTTAAATAATTGGAGGTTCTTCAATGATTAGAATTGGTGCAATGGTCAGTGGTGGAGGAACTAACTTACAGGCTGTTCTTGATGCCATTGATGCAGGAAAAATAGACGGTCAGGTCGTTACTGTAGTCAGCAGTAAGGAAGGTGCTTATGCTATGGAAAGAGCAGCTAAGCACAATATTCCTTCTGTAGTTATTAGCAAAAAGGACTACCCTAACGGTGGCTTTGAAAAGGCACTTATTGACCATTTTAAGTCAATGAATGTAGATTTAATTATATTGGCAGGATATATGACAATATTAGGTGAAGAATTTATAAAGGCTTTTGAAAACAAGATTATGAATATTCACCCAGCACTTATTCCTAGCTTTTGTGGCGACGGCTTTTATGGACTTAGAGTTCATAAGGCTGCCCTTGAAAAGGGTGTTAAGGTTACAGGTGCTACTGTTCACTTTGTTTCGCCTATTACTGATGCAGGTCCTATTATACTTCAGAAGGCTGTTGAAGTTTTAGATGACGATACTCCTGAAGTTTTACAAAAGAGAGTTATGGAACAGGCAGAATGGGTTATATATCCAGAGGCAATAAGCCTTTATGCACAGGGTAAATTACAGGTGCATGGCGATAAGGTAAGGAGATTAAAGTAAATGAAAGTTTTAGTTGTTGGTAGTGGTGGTAGAGAACACGCAATTGTTTGGAAACTTTCTCAAAGCCCAAAGGTTGATAAGATTTATTGTGCACCAGGTAATGCTGGTATTGGTCAGCTTGCTGAATTAGTAAACATTGGTGCTATGGAATTTCACAAGCTCATTGAGTTTGTTAAGAACGAAGGCATTGACTTTACAGTTGTAGGTATGGACGACCCACTTGTTGGTGGTATTGTTGATGCTTTTGAAAAAGAAGGTCTTAGAATTTTCGGACCTAGAGCAAATGCAGCTATTATTGAAGGTAGTAAGGCATTCAGTAAGGAACTTATGCGTAAGTATAACATTCCTACTGCTGAATATGGTACTTTCAGTGATTATGATTTAGCTGTTGAACACGTTAAAAATGGCAATTTCCCAGTAGTTTTAAAGGCTGATGGTCTTGCTTTAGGTAAGGGCGTTCTTATTTGCAACACATTAGAAGAAGCTCTTGAAGGCTTAAAGGAAATTATGCTTGATAAGAAGTTTGGCGATAGTGGTAATACAGTTGTTATTGAAGAATTTTTAACTGGTCCGGAAATGTCTGTACTTTCTTTCTGCGATGGTAAGACTATTGTTCCTATGGTATCTGCTCAGGACCATAAGAGAGCTTATGATAATGACGAAGGTCTCAATACAGGTGGTATGGGTACTTTCTCTCCTAGTAGAGTATACACAAAGGAACTTGCCGAAGAATGTATGAAGACAATTTATCAGCCAACAGTTGATGCTCTTAATGAAGAAGGAAGAACTTTCAAGGGCATTATTTTCTTTGGACTTATGCTTACTCCAAAGGGTATGAAAGTTATTGAATACAATGCACGTTTTGGAGACCCTGAAACTCAGGTTGTACTTCCTAGACTTAAAACTGACCTTATGGAAATTTTTGAGGCTTGTGTAGACGGTACTCTTGATAAGGTTGATGTTCAGTGGGAAGATAACGCAGCAGCTTGCGTAGTTATGGCAAGTGGTGGCTACCCTGTAAGCTACAAGAAGGGTTATGAAATTACTGGTCTTGAAGATGCTGAAGCTATGGATAATATTACAGTTTTCCATGCTGGTACAGCTTTAAAGGACGGTAAGTTTGTAACTAACGGTGGTAGAGTTTTAGGTGTTACAGGTGTAGGCGAAAACCTTGATGAAGCTATTAAAACAGCTTATGAAGGCGTTGCTAAAATCGACTTTAAGGATAAACACTTCAGAAAAGATATTGGTATTAAGAAGTACTAATTAATTATATAATTTCAAGCATTTATTGCAAGGCTGTCGATAAGACAGCCTATGGGAATGATGTTCTCCCTAGGACTTTGTCCTGAACTGCCGAAGGGCTGATGACGTCTGCGTTTTTATTTTGGTACGCAGAAATCATCAGCTTTTCTGCGTTTATAGGAAAATTGGAGGATAAAATGAAAATTAAAAATATATCTATATATGTATTGTTGGCTGTAGTTGTGGGAATTATTGTAGGTGCTATTGATGCACTTTTTGGCAGGGTATTGCTTTTTATAACAGATTTTAGGACTGAACACTATAAAATGCTTTTGCCTTTTTTACCTATAGCCGGACTACTTATAATATATATGTACAACAAATGCAGTAAAGAAAGTTTAAAAGGTATGTCCCTTGTTTTGGAAACAACACAGGAAAAAAGAGAGGGCATACCAAAGGCACTTATACCTCTTGTAATGATTGGTACTTGGATAACACACTTATTTGGTGGTAGTGCCGGTAGAGAGGGTGTGGCTGTACAAATAGGTGCAACACTTTCACACAATATAAGCAAAAGATTGAATTTACCAAACAACGGCAAGGTAATGGCTATTGTAGGTATGTCAGCAGGTTTTGGTGGACTTTTTCAAACACCATTGGCAGCACTGTTTTTTGCCATTGAAGTAATTACAGTAGGTGTTTTAGAGTATGAAGCACTTTTGCCGGCTTTTGTTGGGGCATATGTGGCAAGCACTACATCTCATTTGTTGGGTTTGGAAAAATTCTTTGTAAATATTAATGACACTATTTCAATAGATGAAAAGGCTGTTGTAAAGATTGTAATATTGGGTATTGCCTTTGGTTTGGCAGGTAAGGTATTCTCATATTCCTTGTCTAAATTAAAGGCTTTTATGGGAAACAAGTTTAAAAATCCCTATGTTAGAATAGGTGTTGTGTCAATTCCTTTGGCTGTATTGCTTTTCATCGTTTTAGGTGGCAGATACTGTGGACTTGGTACAAATATTATAAATAACTGTTTTAATGACGGTACTGTATATTCCTATGATTTTATACTAAAAATTGCCTTTACAGTTATAACGCTTTCTATTGGTTTTCAAGGTGGAGAAGTTACGCCACTGTTTGCCATTGGTGCATCTTTAGGCTATGTTTTAGGTGGTGCAATGGGGCTTAATCCTGTTGTGACAGCATCTTTAGGCTATGCAGCTGTATTTGGTAGTGCCACAAATACACTTATAGCTCCTATGCTTATAGGTCTTGAGGTCTTTGGGTCACAAAATATGACTATGTCTGTCGTAGTTTGTATTATAGCCTATGTTTTAAACGGCAATAAATCAATATATTCTGCTCAGGAGATATTAAAAGGAAAGTTAGTGTAGATTTTATTTTAGGTTTGTGATACCATTTACTGTAGAAAGGGTGGTATTGTGAGGGAAATTTTGAAAAAATCAATAGGTCTGATAAAGAAAGATTGGAAAAGACTATTTTGGTTTGAACTTTTGTATAAACTAGCTTTTGTTGTCATTATATGGCCTGTTTGCTCCTTACTTTGGAGAACAGGTTTAAAGATTTCAGGTATAGGCTATGTTTCTTTAGATAGAATGACAAGGGCTATGTTTAACCCTGTTATATTGATAACTATGCTTATAATAGGCTGTATATTGGTTTTTACATTAATATATGAAATAAGTGTACTATTAACATCATATAAATACTCTCATTTTAATAAAAAACTGTCTTTTACGCAAATGCTTATTTTGGGAGGAGAAAAGACAGCAAATATTTTTAAACCCTATAATTTAATAATAATATTTATAAGTCTATGTCTTTTGTGCTTGATGAATTTTACAATGGACTCAAGTATTGCCAAAGTTGTTAAAATTCCAGAATATATACAAATGTATATTGACTCAAAACAGGTTCTTAACATACTTTTGAAGATAATTTTTATAGTAGTATTTTTAGCAAATATCTCGTTGATATTTATATATAACTATTTCTTTTACGAAAACAGAAGGGCTTTAGGAGCTATTAAGGAAAGTATAGGACTTACAAAGAAAAGATATTTTAAAATATTAAAAAACTTTTTGGGAATTAAGATTTTACTTAGTTTAACTATAGGCTTACTTATATGTATGACGGTTATAATTTATGTCCTAATTATGTATTTGTATTTACATAACAATGCTGTTGTGGCTATTTTATGGACCTTATATACAATATCTGTGCCAATATTCAGTGGCATATTTACTAGCCTTACAGTAGTTGTAGACTTTGCTGTAATTTCTTCTATGTATTATAAGTATAGTAACAACAATGACGATACTTTTTCTAAGAAAGAAAAGAGAAAAGAATATCGTTTGCTGGCATTTGTGGCTAAGGGTAAAGGCATTTTTAAGTTTTTGATTGTTATTGGTAGCTTGCTTACTGTACTGGTTATTTTTTTAGTAAGTTATGTGATTTTTGATTCAAATATTTATGATGAATTGTACTCTAAAATAGAGGTTACGGCTCACAGAGGTAATTCTACAGTGACTATGCCTAACACTATACCGGCTTTTAAAGAGGCTATAAAAGAGGGGGCAGACTACGGAGAACTGGACGTAAGACAGACAAAGGATAATGTAATTGTAGTTACCCACGATGCCAGTTTAAAGGAAATGACAGGGCAGGATATAAATGTCAGAGATTTAACTTATGAGGAACTTCAAAAAATACCTTGTATAGAGGTAAATGGGAATAAATGTACAGTTCCTAAACTGGAAGATGTTATAAATGTTTGCAAGGGGAAAATAAAGCTAAACATTGAAATAAAAACAGGAAATAATGATTCAGAGGATTTTGTCTCTGATGTTGTAAAGATAATAGAAAATACCGACTTTGTAGACAAATGTGTTGTTACATCTTTGGATTATAGGGCTTTAAGAAAAGTAAAAGAGTGTAATCCAAAAATAAAAACCGGATATATTATGGCTGTTGCTATGGGCGATTTTTATGATTTGCCTTGTGTGGACTTTTTCAGGATGGAAACTACTTTCGTAAATGGTCGAGTTGTAGAAAGAGCCCATAAACTAAATAGAGAAATACACGTTTGGACAGTCAATGATGATGATTCTTTAAAGAAATGTGTTGAATTAGAAGTAGATAATATTATTACTGATAACGTGGCAGGAGCGAAATCTGCTATAGCAACTCATGGAGATGATGTATTTTCAATAGTGCTTAATCAATTAAAAGAAAGTGACAATTCAAAGGAAAATATCAAGAAAACTAACAGAATATTAGAAGA
>ERZ791704.1361-NODE-1361-length-9478-cov-2.87584_pt1 | contig 9478 bp, 8 predicted proteins | sample MGYA00510045_ERZ791704 | MGnify/ENA primary metagenome ERZ791704 (study PRJEB30046, sample SAMN00715247) | human gut metagenome | study: EMG produced TPA metagenomics assembly of the A metagenome-wide association study of gut microbiota in type 2...
TGTGAACAATCCGGCTTATCTCAGTGGTCTTCAATTACCAGTCCGTGGAAATTTGAAGTCGGTGTCAAAGGCTATGCCTGTAAGAGATGCGGCGTAGCTGGTGAAGCAAGAGTCCAACTCGACTAGAAAACCCTACTTCCGTTGTAACGGTATGGACGTAAATTTTCAAGTCCTTTTTCATTTAAATTGGAAGGAGTTTTTTTTTCATCCGGATTAGAGGAAAAATCAAAACCAATCCTGGAAACGCTTTCGTGGTTATTCTGGCGGAAGATTCTTTTTTGACGGTGATTCAAGCAGTTAGTTAGCAAAGCGCTCTGAATGGGTTATTAGTCTTACTCCGTTGAAACACTTAAGTACAAGTACCAAGAATTTGCGTCTAAAATGAAACCATCCTTCAGCAGGCGTATGACTAAATTTGTTTAGGCAACCTGTTGATTTCATTTATTTTCTCTAGGAGAATCTATGAGAATCGTTAAGCTCAGCGCAGCTATTCTTACTGCGTTATTCCTCTCCGCTACAGCTACAGCCGCTACCGTTACTCAGGAAGGTTCCGGTATCGGTAAAGACGGTGAAATCAAAGTCAAAGTTGTATTTGAAGACGGCAAAATCAAGAACGTCGACATTCTTAAACAACAGGAAAATCCTGTTTTGTCTCAGAAGGTTTTTACGGACCTTAAAGATGAAATTGTTAAGACGGATTCCGCTGACCTTGATGTCATTGCCGGAGCGACATACTCTTCCCTTGGTTTGCTTGCTGCAGTAAAAGACGCTGCACAAAAAGCCGGAATTACTTTGAAGAAAGTAGAGAAAAAAGCAGTTAAGGCCCAAGTCGCAATTCCTGCCGAACGTAATTATGACGTCGTCGTGGTCGGTGCCGGCGGTGCAGGCTTTGCCGCCGCTTTAACAGCTAAAGCCCTGGGCGTATCCGTTATTCTCCTGGAAAAAATGCCTCAGGTCGGCGGTAACTCTTTGATTTCCGGCGCAGAAATGAATGTGGCACAAAGCTGGATTCAAAAAGAACTCGGCATTAAAGATTCTCCGGAACTGCACGCTCAAGATACCCTCAAGGGCGGCGATTACAAGGGCGACCCCGCTGTTGTCGAAACCATGACGCACGGTGCATTGCCCGCAGCTGAATGGCTGAAGAACACTGTCGGTATCAGATATGAACCGCATAACCTCTTCCAGTTCGGCGGAAACTCCGTTAAACGCGCTCTGATTCCTGTCGGTCAGACCGGAACCGAATACATTACAAAACTTTCTGCTTTGGCTCAGAAAGAAAAGATTCCTGTCGTCACCGGCATGAAAGCTGTTGCTTTGATTAAGAACAAAGACGGCCGCGTAGTCGGTGTGAGCTGCGAATCGAACGGCAAGAAGTATGATTTCTACGCTAAGGGCGGCATTATCTTGGCAACAGGCGGATTCGGTGCCAATGCAGCCATGGTTAAGAAATACAACCCGAGCCTCGACGAACGCTTCAAGACGACGGACGCTCCGGGAACTACCGGTGAAGCACTTTACATGGCTCAGAAAGCCGGCGCTGAATTGGTCAACATGCAGTACATCCAGACCTATCCGATTTGTGACCCGATTTCCGGCGTGATCGAGCTGATTGCCGACGCAAGATTTGACGGAGCCATCCTTATTAATCAGGAAGGCAAACGCTTCGTCGAAGAACTTCAGCGCCGTGACGTGATTTCTCACGCTATTCTTAATCAGCCGGGTTCTTACTGCTATGTCCTTTGGAACGACAATATCGGCAAGATCTCCAATACCGTTAAGGCTCATCCGGAAGAATACGAAACCTTCACAAAACAGGGCGTTATGCACACCGCTGACAACCTGAAAGAAGTTGCTGACTTCTTCAAGATTCCGTATGACAATCTCAAAGCCACTGTGGATCGTGTCAGCCAGATGGCTAAAGACGGCGGCAAAGACTTAGACTTCCACAACCGCGGCGGTCTGAAAGATTTGTCGACCGGCAAGTACTACATCATCAAGGCTGTTCCTTCGATTCACCATACGATGGGCGGCGTCCGCATCAATCCGAAGGCTGAAGCACTCGATAAGAACGGTAAACCCGTTCCCGGTCTTTATGCTGCCGGCGAAGTTACGGGCTGCACGCATGGTACGAACCGTTTAGGCGGCAATGCCTACACCGACATTATGGTCTTCGGCCGTATTGCAGGTGAACAGGCTGCACAAGCGGCCAAGGCTACGAAATAAAAAATTGAGGCCGGCATTGCTGCCGGCCCCATGCCTACAAGCGATCTTCGGGTCGCTTTTTTATTGGATTTCACTGAGCCGAGCCATTCTGATCTGGTTGCGAATCCAGGAAGAGCCGCCTAAAACTTTAAGTTTTTCTTTGTCTTCTTCCGTCAGCAGAATCGTTGTGCGAATTAACGGCTTGTCGTCTAAGCTCGGACGACCTCTTTTAGCCAGAGCCCACTGGAGATCCAAAGTGCTTTCCAAGTCGCCTTTATTCTCATTTTCTTTGTTCAGGAAAGAGGCAAGTTTGAGAATGTCGGGCTGAAGAGAAGCCAAAGCATCTTTGAAGTTTTCTCTTTCCTTTGTAGTGAAGGATTCGCAGTCGATCGGGAAAATTTCTTTTTCAGTCACTTTGGCAGAGCCGAAGCAGCCGGCTTTGCTGAAAAAGTAAGCGTAGTAAGCGCGGTCATCACCGATGAAGTCGGTGTCATTGCGGCGAAGTTCGACACGGACATCAACACTGTTCTTCTTTAATGTAATCGTCATTTCGTTTCACCTGACAAGCAATTGAATTTCGATATGCATATAATAATATTGTCCATATAAAAATAAAATAGATATGCACTTAATAAATGAAACTAATTGTAAATCCATCCTTATTTTTTCTTTGTGAAAAGAAATTCGGACTTTTGATGTCCGGTTTTTATGAAGTTTAGAAAAACTTTCACACGCAATACGCTTTGTTTTAGAAGGATTTTTTCTCAGGCTCGACTAGAATGACACCTTCGAATAAGGATGGCAAGAAATGAATGGTCAGTTATTAGCAGCGGCTCCGATGGAAGGTCTTACGACAGCGGTATTTCGTCGTTTGCACCATCAGTATTTCGGAGGAACTGACCTTTACTACATTCCTTTCATTACGCCAACCGTTGAACCTAAATTCACGGACCGACATCTCAAGGAGCTTTCTCCTGAAGTAAATGCCGGTATTCCGGTGGTTCCTCAGCTTTTGAGCAACCGTTCTGCTGATTTCATCTGGGCCGCTAAAGCTCTTCAGGATTTGGGCTATAAAGAAGTCAACCTTAACCTCGGCTGCCCTTCCGGCACCGTTGTAGCCAAAGGAAAAGGTTCAGGTTTTTTAAGAGATCTCTACGCATTGGAACGTTTCCTGGATGAAATTTTCAGTGCCGGGATTACTGTACCGATTTCTATCAAGACAAGGCTCGGATGGGCGAACACGGAAGAGTTCGGAGACATCCTCAATTTATATAAAAAATATCCGCTTTCTTTTTTGATTGTTCACATGCGTTTGAAGACGGATCAATACAAAGGAGAAGTTAGGAAGGAAGCGCTTCTTGAGCATCTCGACGAAATCCCGTTCCCTCTGGGCGTAAACGGAGACATGATCACAACGGCCGACATGACGGATTTCTCTAAAACATTCCGCGAGCCTAAGATGCTCATGGTCGGCCGTGCACTGATGGCCGATCCGGCTCTCTTCCGTAAATATAAAGGCGGTCCGGCTGCCAGCCTCGAAGAAATTAAAAATTTCACGACCGCTCTTTTCGATGCTTATACGGAAGCCTTCCAGAACCGTCGAAATGCCATGATGCGCATGAAAGAGTTTTGGTTTTTCCAAGCTAATCTCTTTGAAGAAAATCCGAAGGCTTTTAAAAATATCTTTAAAAGCAAAACAGAAGAAGACTTTTTGGCTGCCATTGAAGAAATTGAAGCGGGTCGTCTTTTGACGGACGCCCGCTTCGGTTGGAAAAAGCCGTTGTAACCGACTCTAAGAATTTGTTACGCCGGTCGCTTCGAGGATTTTTGGCGGATATAGAAAGCCATCAGATTCAAAGCGAATACTGTCATCAGAAGAACCAGAGCTGTTGCACACTGAATCGGCACCGCTTTATCCGGATTCATGCCGGTCGTGGCCAACACATAGATGTGATACGGCAACGACATTACCGCGGCGAACGGAGAATTCGGCAAGTTGGTCGTCGATACTACGACTGCTGTAAACATGATGGCGCTCGTTTCTCCGGCTGCTCTGGCCAATCCCAAGATGGCGCCGGTCAAAATTCCCGGAAGTGCGGCCGGAAGAACTGTACGAAGAACAGTCTGAGTTTTGCTGGCGCCCAATGCAAGAGAGGATTCTCTCCAGCTGTTCGGTATTTGAGAAAGTGTTTCTCGGACGGTATTGATGACGATCGGAAGCGTGAGAACTGCTAAAGTCAGGATCCCGGCAATCGCACTGACGCCTAAACCGCAAACGGTGACAAAGAAAGCTAATCCGAACAAACCGAAAACAATGGACGGAACGCCGGCAAGATTGGCGACGGCCAAAGTGATGAGCTTTTTAAGCGGACCTTCTTTTGCGTATTCATTGAGCCAGACGGCGCAGACAATTCCGAGAGGCAGTGCAACAGCCATAGCCCCGATGGACAGAATCGCAGTGCCGATGATGCAAGGCAGAATCCCGCCCTCTTCCATCATTTTTTCCGGAAAGGAAGAAAGAAATGAAGGAGAAAGCGTTCCGGCTCCGTGGTAACAAATGTAGCCAAGCGAAGCGAGAAATAAGGCGACCACGATCCAAGCACCGGTCTTAATCATAAAAAGACCAGCATACTCTTTAAATGTTCTTCGATCTCGTAAGGTTATGGATAGATTCATTGAAGTTCCTGTGTTAGTTCGAGGCTTTTAATTTGTATTTCTGAGAAACCAGGAACGCCGCCAGATTGCACAGAAAGGTAAAGAAAAACAGTACGATGCCGATGGCAAACAAAGCATGGTAGTGAGAGCTTCCGAATGGCGACTCAGCCATTTCAGCAACAATGGATGCCGGCATCGGTCTGACCGGATCAAACAAACTTTCGGGAATGAGAGCCGCACCGCCTGCTACCATCAAAACAACCATGGTTTCTCCGATCACGCGGCTCAATCCCAGCATTACTCCGGTCGCAATTCCGGAAAAAGCAGCCGGGACCGTGACGGTGGTCAGTGTTTCCCAATGCGTGGCGCCGAGTGCCAGAGACGACTCTTTTAGGCTTCTGGGAACTGAGCGAAGAGCGTCTTCGGAAATGGTACAGATCGTCGGAACGGCCATGAGCGCCAGCAAAATGGCGGCATTCAATACATTCAGTCCGGTCGGAGCTCCGAAATAATCCTGCAGGAAAGGTGCCAAAACAGTCATGCCGACAAAGCCGATCACAACGGAAGGCATTGCAGCCAAAAGTTCGATGAACGGTTTAAAAATGGACCGTAATCTTGACGAAGCAATTTCAGATAAGTAGACAGCGCAGAGGATCCCGAGAGGTATGGCCATTACGGCGGCGAGCAGCGTGACCGAGACAGATCCGATGATTAAAGGAAATATTCCGAAAGACGGAGGATCTTCCGTCGGGTACCAGTCGTGACCGGTCAGAAAATGTTTGAGCGATATTGTCTCGAGGACCGGCATCCCCTCTTTAAACAAGAACCAGACGATTCCGGCGAGGCCGGCAAGAGTAAGAAGAGCTAAAAATAAAAGAGATTTTTCAAAAATGAAATCCTTGATGGTTCGCTTCACTAGAAGACTCCGAGATTTCAATCACCTTTGCGGCTCCGGCTATTCAGTGCCGGTCACAGCGAAAATGACGGAAACGGTTGGAAAGCTTACTTCGATCTTCAAGCTTTCTGTCAGAGAGATCTGAAATTAACGTTTGGCAGGCGGAATAAAACCGACTTCTTTGATCAGGCTTCGGCCTTCTTCAGACAGGCAGAAGTCCGTTACTTTTTTTACGGCCCCTTGCGGCTGATGATTTGTGTAGAGATAAAGATCGCGTGAGAGCGGCCATTTGCCGTTTTTTGCGGTCTCGGGTGTTGCCTTAATCCCGTTGATTTCAACCGCCTTGATGATCGGGACTACGTAACCGAGGCCGACATATCCGATCGCGTTTGGATTCCTAGAGACGGTTTGAACTACGGTCCCGTTGGAGCTTTGCAGAAGTGCTCTCGGGCTGACGCGCTGATTTTTCATGACCAGAGATTCCCAGGTTTCAAAAGTTCCCGAAGATGTATCTCTGGATACCAAGACAATCGGAGCATCCGGTCCGCCGACCTCTTTCCAGTTCTTGATTTCACCCTTGTAGATTTTTCTCAAGTCGTCCAAAGAGAGATTCTTGAGGGAGTTTTTAGGATTGACGATCGGAACAATTGCGTCAACCGCTACCGGAATTTCAAAGGGTTTTACGCCCTTTTCTTCAGCCGCCTTCATTTCTTTATCTTTAATTTTTCTGGAGCTCATGGCGATTTGTGTCAGCTGCTCATTCAGAGCCTTGATTCCGTTGCCGGAGCCGCCTCCGGAGAGTTCGATGACAACCGAAGGATCTTTTTGCATGAGGTGCTCAGAGATTTTTTGCATGACCGGCAAGACGGTTGTTGAACCGGAAACCGTCACGTTTTCTTTTGCCATGGAAGAAGCGGAAACAGCCATGGCAGACAAAGCAAGTAAGGAAATTAAATAATTTTTTCTCATAAATTCTCCTATGTTTTATTAACAAGTTTTTTTGTTCCAAGAAAGAAATTGTTTTTCCTCAAGGAACACGGCGAATACTAGAAGTAAAAAATGACAAGAAAATTACAGTTCTGTGAAATTTTTATGACAATAAATCAAAGAGTAAGTTGTCATTAAATTGACATATTCCTGACATTTAGTTGTCATAAAAGCAAAATACAATTTTCGCGAATTTGAAAATGAATCAGGAATGTTGAAAAAGTAAATATGCAAGTAAATAATGAATTTACAAAATTGAGCGCTTCTAATTTGAATTTCTTTTACGGCTCAAAACAGGTATTAAAAAATATTTCTCTCTCTTTCAACAAAAAAGAAATCACCGCCTTAATCGGACCGTCAGGCTGCGGGAAAAGTACTTTTCTGCGCACCTTGAATCGAATGAATGATTTAATTGAAGGTGCGCGTCTTGAAGGATCTATCAAATTCGGTGATGAAGAAATCAACCATCCGCATTGCGATGTGGTTGAACTGAGACGAAGAATCGGAATGGTTTTTCAGAGACCGACGCCGTTTGCTAAAAGCATTTTCGAAAATGTGGTCTATGGTCTGAAAGTTTCCGGCGTTACAAACAAATCGCTTTTGATGGAAAAGGCGGAAGAAAGTCTTCGAAGAGCCGCTCTATGGGACGAAGTCAAGGATCGCCTCAAGGACTCTGCCCTTTCTCTTTCCGGCGGTCAGCAGCAAAGATTATGTATTGCTCGGGCCTTGGCCGTAGAACCCGAAGTGCTGCTGATGGATGAACCGGCGAGTGCGTTAGATCCGATTGCGACAGAAAAACTCGAACATGGCATGGAGGAACTCAAGAAGGATCTTTGCATCATCATCGTCACCCATAACATGCAGCAGGCCATGCGAATTTCGGACAATACAGCTTTCTTCTACATGGGTGAGTTGGTCGAACACGGTCCGACGAAAAAGATCTTTTCGAATGCCACTGAAGAAAAAACTCGTCAGTACGTGAGCGGAAGCTTCGGCTAACAGCAATTAAGAAAAAACCGCGGACGTCAGCCGCGGTTGAGTCGTAATTTTAGAAATTAGATTTCTTTCAAAGCCTTTTGGACGAACTCGTCGAAGGCTTCAACTTTTTTCGGTTCGACCAAGGTGTCGAGAATTTCGCCTTTGTTAATCAAAAGAAGCGTCGGGATGTGGCGGACACGGAATTTAGCGTTGAGACCTGCTTCGGTATCGAAATCACAGTGGGCAAACTGAATCTTGTCATGGTACTTCTGAGCATATTCCATGAACATCGGTTGGATTCGCTTGCAGTCAATGCACCAAGAAGCGCCGATTGCTAAAAGAACCGGTTTGGCGCTTTTCACGACGGTGTCTTCGTAATTTGCTTCTGTGACGTGGAGAACGATTTCATCAGCCATTCATTACCTCTTCTATCTAGAAAATCGTGAGTAAAAATTTAATTAAAAGCGTATTGGAGATCGCCAAGAGAATCAAGCCTACTACGCAGACGACCAGGAAGCCGTCGGTATTCGGGCCGTATTTTTCGCAAAGGCTCTGCATGTTGCTGAGTCCGTTGGCGGCCATCCCCATGGAGAATGCCAAACCTCCGACCGCAATGAGCATCCCTCGGAAGTCCTTGCCTAAAAGATTGAAATAGACAAAGCGGGCAAATAAAACATTAACGATGAGCTCGAGGAAGAATACAGCGATGATCGGCGCTGAGAGATCAAAGATCAAATCCAGCTGAAGCGCGCATGTTGAAACCAAAATGAAAAGAATCAGAAAGATCTTCGTCATAGTCCTTAGTGCGAGACCGTCAACGCTGAACCAGCCTGTGGAATCTGCAAAGTTTCTGGCGATCAGTGCGCAAACCATGCAGACGGTGTAGTCAGGAATCAAAACGCTCGTAAACAGTTTCTGATTGATTAGATGCCCGAGGGCCATACATACGAAGCAAATAGCAATGATCTTGATGCATTCAACCGTATGGGTTTGGTAAAAAGGTTTAGTGCTTCGCTGAATGGAACGAATAAGCCTCGCATTGTCGAATTCGGTGCGGCTGGGATTTTTGAGGTCGTATCTTTTAATGAGGTATTCGCCCATCGGAGCGCTGACCATCATGGAGCAAACCATGCCCAATGTTGCAACTCCCAAGGCGGCTTCGGCGGCGCCGGAGAATTTATCTAGCTGCTCAACTGCGGGAATGAAACTTGAAAGCGTTTCCGTTCCGCCCATCATGGATATTGTGCCCATGAGCAGTCCGAGATGCTGGTGCATGCCTAAGGCTTGTGCCGCAGTGAGTCCGATGAGTGCCTGAAGCACGCCTAAGACCATTGCCAAAGACCAAAACATGATGGAGATGACAAATCCGGTTTTAATGAGCTTCCAGCTCCCCATCAGAGCCATCATGGTGAGAAAGAACTGGAAAATCAGTGCATTAAGGTCCGGATTTAGGACCACGACCGCGGTCTTGGAAATTTTTAGGCATGCAAAAACAATTGCTGCCGGCAAACCGCCGATAAAGGGAACAGGAATGGATAGGTCCTGCAGAAGCTTGATTTCAGATTTAATCCAGCGGCCAAGAAAGTAACAAAGACAGGCAATTCCTAAGATAAAAAAATTATCCAAATGAATGTGTAAGACGCCGTCGACGCTTGTAAAGTCCATGAGACTGCCTTTGTTTTGAGTTGTCCGGTGCTCGTTACCAGGGCGAACGTACATAATTTTTAACAAAACATCCTTAACTCATTAAAAAGTCGA
>ERZ791704.1363-NODE-1363-length-9454-cov-1.92914_pt1 | contig 9454 bp, 9 predicted proteins | sample MGYA00510045_ERZ791704 | MGnify/ENA primary metagenome ERZ791704 (study PRJEB30046, sample SAMN00715247) | human gut metagenome | study: EMG produced TPA metagenomics assembly of the A metagenome-wide association study of gut microbiota in type 2...
CCGTTCACCATACGTACAGGATTGGAAGGTGCAGCATCATAAGAATAAGTACCATCTGAGAATTGAACAGGCAAATAAGGCAATGCACGCATCGTTCTACGATAAGCCTCAGCTGCTCCTGCTGCGGACTCTTCTTGAGTACTATTTAAATATGCCATATTCACATCCAACTTCAGCCAAGAAGTAAGTTTGGAGGTGGTATTAACACGAAGATTGTAACGTTCATAATCTGTAGAAGGAATAATACCCTGTTGATCGGAATAACCGGCTGAGATCATATAGGTTATCTTATCACTACCTCCGGATACAGTTAATTGATGATTATGTTGTGGGGCACCCGAACGGAGTAATTCGTCATACCAATCCGTATTACCTTCCAACTTGTCAGGATCACCACCTGCTTTCATCCGGTCTATTCGATCCTGAGGAAACAAAGAGGAACTTTTTCCTTCATTATATTGCATTTGATTATAAAGCTCGGCATACTGCCAAGAAGTTACCGACTCCGGTACCCTTGTCGCAAACTGGAAACCTACATTACCTGAATAGTTAAAAGTAAGTTTCCCTTCTTTACCCTTCTTTGTAGTAATCAAGATAACACCATTAGCAGCCCGTGAACCATAAATAGCAGCTGACGCAGCATCTTTCAATACAGACACTGATTCCACCTCACTCGGAATCACATCATTTAAGCTCATGGATACTCCATCCACCAAAACCAAAGGAGATGCATCCCCCCAAGTACCAATACCACGAACACGTACCGTACCTTGATTAGGTCCGGGTTGACCAGAATTCTGCGTGACAGTAACACCAGCAGCTTCACCTGTCAATGCAGAGGCAATAGAAGTAACCGGTTTATTGGCAAGTCTATCGGACTTTACAGTCTCAACGGCTCCTGTCAGGTTCACTTTCTTTTGTGTTCCATAGCCTACCACCACCACTTCTTCCAATGCCTTTGAATCTTCTACCAATACAATATTTACCGACGATTTATTCCCCACATTAATTACTTGTGTCTTATAGCCAATATAACTCACCTGTAACTTCGCATTATCATCAGGTAATTCCAACGAAAAATGCCCATTCATATCCGTAATAGTACCATTGGAAGCTCCCATTACAAAGACAGAAGCACCAATGACAGCTTCTTCCATATTATCCGTTACTTGTCCGGTCACTTTACGTTTGCCTCCAATGGTGTGCTGCCGGACAGCTTTATATACAGAAATACGCTTGCCGTTTACTTCATATTTGATACCCTTACCATCAAAAAGTATCCCCAAAATTTCGGCAACAGTCTTATTCTTGGCATCAATCGATACTTTCTCATTAGTATTTACATCATTGTTTCGAATCAGAAAAGAACAATCTGTTTTCTCCTCTATTTCTTTAAATACTGTACTTAACGGTACATTTTGTTGCTGAATAGTAATCCTAATCTCTTGTAAGGGTGAAGCAACACCTGAGAGAGGCAAAAGAAAAACAAAAAAGAAAAGCAAAATCTGTGTTCTTACCAACAAAAGATTAGCTCCGGAATGACAAAATAAATATGTCATTCCGCTATAAAAACATTTTTTTTTCATACATTTGTACTGATTTAAAGATTTTCTTAAAAGATAACTTAAATTCGGAATCGGAGGACATACCCCAATATGTATCTCCGATTTTTGTTTTTTTACGTACAGTTTTCCATAATATTCTTTTTGAAGGTTACTACTTGATTGACTTATCGGTAATAGTAATCACATTACCACTCCGACTCCAGCTATATTTATTGTCGACATCCATATAGTCCAGTATTTCTTCAACCGTAAGTTTAGGGCTAATACTTCCTGAGAAGACCTCTTTATCCAGATATTTACTGTGGATAACAATCCGCACATCATACTTACGCTCGATAGCTTTCATTATTTCAGGTACTGATGCATTGACAAAACTCAAACGACCGGTAGTCCATTGTGAAGTTTGTAAAGCATCTACATGATGATGGTTCATTTTACCGCTTCTCTTATCATATGTCAACTGTTCATCGGGGGCAAGAATCACATTGTCCCGGGTTTCGGAAGTGGAGAATACATTTACTTTTCCTTTTATCAGACTGACTTCTATTTCAGAATCTTCCGGATAAGAACGCACATTAAAAACCGTACCGAGTACTTTGACATTTATATCATCGGCATGAACAATAAAAGGTTTCTCCGGATTTTTTTGTACTTCAAAATATCCTTCACCTATCAAATAGACTTCCCGGCTCTTTTTACGGAGAAAAGCAGGATCATACTTCAACACGGAACCGGAATTCAGACAAACGACCGAACCATCCGGCAAAATCACTTTGGTCTGCGATCCTAAAGGTACTTCCATTTGACACAAAGCCATTTCCTGATTCGATTCGGCTACATCATTATATATATAATAACCTGCAATAGAAGTAGTAAGAATCAATAAAGCAATAGCAGCTACTTGCGAGAAAGTACTCCACAACGGTATCCTTTTCTTTTCCGATTTCTTCTTTATTCCTAATTTCACAGACAAAGCCTCATAGTCAGCTTGTTTTTCCTGTTCAAACTTACCGATAAACGATTTAGCCCGTGTCCGTGCCATTTCTTTATATCTCTGCTGATAAGAAGTATCCGACTGCAGAAAATGAAGTAGCTTCCGTTCTCCATCCTCCGACAGTTTTCCTGCCAGAAAATCAAGCATCAATTCTTCAAAAGTATCAAGTTTCTTTTCCATCATTTCCATGTTCGTTTATATATAATACACATCTCGATATGGAAACATTTAGTCTTAAAGAAACTTTTTTTAAATAAATTGCAAGAAATTCTATAAACGGCCCACTTTAGATTCTCCTATACCTACCCATTCTCCTACATAGGCATGTGGGAGATGATATTCCTTAGAGAGATGAGTAGAGTAATGCGTAAAACAAACAAGGGGAATAAAGAACTGGCTCAAAGCCTCCCGTAAAGAAACAAAAACAGTATGCCTGCAGTAGGGCCCAATTGAAGTTTAATATGATCCATCGCATTCTTGATATGAACACGCACCGTATTTACCGATATGGCCTGTTCATCAGCAATCTCCTGAGGAGACATACCTTCATACAAGTATTTTTCAAAAACTAGGCGACATTTTACGGATAGAGAGTCTATCACCATGTTAACCTGACTTTTCAGTTCCTCTATCTCCAATAATTGCAACGGGTTATTATCATTTTTGCAGAATTCTTCCTGAAAAGCAATCAGTTCCTCCCGATACTCGTCAAGCACACGTTCTCGTGTATGTAAAGTACGGATGTAATTCAAACAACGATTCCGTACACTTCGCAATAGGTAATTATGAATAGGGAAACTTAACTGACCTCTACTGCTCCAGATATTCATAAAAACATCATTAACGATTTCCTTTGCCTCATCCGGATCGAATACGTAAGTAGTAGCATAAGCGCATAAATAACTATAATAGCAATCATATAAAGCAGAAAAGGCATTTTCTTTTCCTTCATTTATATCATCTATTATTTGTTCGCTTATCCTAGTAGTAGTCATATTTTAAGGTATTGTGATACTTTAACTAAGAACAAAGTTAATATTTTCATATACCGCTAATCGTGTTTTATCTTTATTTAACATAAGAGAACAAACTATCAAAATTAAAGTTAAATAATAAATGAAATAAACTGAGCCCATCTACTCCAAATCATTCTTTGTTCTCTCGAAATTTAGTTTTGTCAGAAAAGTTTTGAAGATGAATTTTATCAGTTTTTATATTTATATTTGCATTGTCGCTTCGATACGAAAAACATGACGGAACATGCATACCCGAAATGCAGTGAAACTATTATAAAATAGAATTACCGGGAAGGAAGCATTTATTATTGCAAGATACCGGACAATAAAGTTAATTCCCTCATAATCAATATTAAACTATAAAATAAAAAGAACAATGAAACAAGAAGTGTTATTTATCATTCTCAATGAATATGCCGATTGGGAAAGTGCCTTTCTGGCAGCCTCTCTCCATTCCGGACTGATGCCGGGTAGTGAAATCAAGTATGTAGTCAAAACAGTAGCCCCCACTTTGGAGGCAGTCCGTTCCTTGAGTGGTTTCCGTACTCTGCCGGACTACAGTTTTGATACTATGCCCTCTGATTATGCCGGCTTGGTTTTGATAGGAGGTATGCAATGGCAATCTCCTGAAGCAGAACGTATATTTCCCATTGTACAGGATGCTTTCGAAAAAGGGAAAGTGATTGGTGGTATCTGTAACGCTGCTTCATTTTTATGTGCCCATGGCTTCCTGAATCATGTCAAACATACGGGAAACACTCTTGCCGTACTTAAACAGTGGGGTGGAGAGCGATATACCAACGAGGATGGTTACTTGGAAAAGCAGGCTGTCGGCGATAAGAACATAGTTACGGCAAATGGTACCGGTTATCTGGAATTCACCCGTGAGTTGCTATTAGCATTGAAAGCCGATACACAAGAAAAGATAGAGGCATTTTATGATTTCAGTAAAAATGGACTTGTGAGATAACTACATATTCATCAAGCATATGGGACAACATAAATTATCCGATGATTCTCTTTTGGCTATAGAAGGAAATTTCATGGAAACCCGTATGTCTAACTGGAAAAGAGGAGAAGAAAATATTCTCTTTACGATCCCCTAACAATGATGTGACATGTGATGACAATGAAACCCGTAATCATAAGAGATCAGGTCAATGAAGCAACCAAAAACTAATCCGGACAACCTAATCGAGAATTATCTTCCGGCAGATTATTATGCGACTCTTTTTCAAAAGAGTCGCATAACAAGAACGTCATCTCCATTGACGAGTTCGCAGATATAGCTTTTAACCAACTTCCCTGCTTCTAATAGTAAGAAATAGTTTGATTAAACCCTTCGGACTCGATACAAACAGACGAGTCACGGATATAAAGTGTGAAAAAAGTCAACATGAAATAATCTTTGGCATGTCCGATAAGCACCTGACTTTTTACGTATCCCTTTGGTGTAAGGATAGAGTAGAAAAAGAGGTAAACGTGCATCTTCCTAAAAAGAAAAGCATCCCGGAATTACGTAATTAAACAGACTTTTTTATTGCTCCGAAATCTTTCTTACTATCGGTTTATCCGCTTCCGCCCAGTCCAATATTGCCATCTCTCGTGTAGAAAGCCATTGTGCAGCAATATGTTCTTTCAATACATATCTTTGCCCGACAGGATGGCAAAGAAAAGCATGCATCGTGATCTCAAAATCGGGATAGGTATGATGGACGGTCAAAAGTTTCTCTCCCACTTCAATAGCGTAATCCATTTCCTCCATGATTTCCCTTTGAAGCGCCTCCTGCAAAGATTCACCTTCCTCCACTTTTCCACCCGGAAATTCATATCTGAAAGAAGTATATGAAAATTTAGTTTGCCCCCGTTGTACACAAAGATATTTCTCACCTAATCGAATAACGGCTGCTACAACTTCTATACTTTTCATAATGACTATGATATTGGGATTAAAAATAATAGAGGCAAAAGTAATAAAAGAATGCGGGAAAGAAAGAAATAAAAAGTAATAAAGACTAATCTTCAATATTTTTCTTACCTTTGTTAATCACCGGGATGGAAGCTCCATAACGGTAAGACAATGAACAATCAACAGTTTGAAGATCAATTATCAGCATATATAATGAACAACACTCCCCCACTCTACCAATCAGGTAACGGCGAACTCATGTCAAAGAAGAAAACTGCCTTCTTGTGTTCGCGACAAGTACCCGAAAATGAAACAGTATCAATCTATCGCTGGACAAATCAATTATCACCGGAAAGAGACTGTATCCTTTGTGGAAATCATTCAAAAATGGAGCAGGAAGTCTTTTATATGCTATTAGAAAAGAAAATACCGATCATTCTGGTATTGGCTGAGAGCATAAAAGAGGAGTGGCCCCTCCCTATTAAATTGGCACTTGAAGAAAAGAGACTACTAATCGTAACTGCCTGTAATGACAAGGTGCACAGGATTAACCATCAATCAGCCTATGAACGGAATGAAATAATTCTTTCACTTGCCAACCATATTATAATCGGTTATTGCAGGCCCGGAGGGAACATCAATAAACAAATTAGCGGAAAAGCAAACGTCACGTTGTTACACAAACCGCATTATCAACCGGCAGCCCCCACCTTCATGATGAAAGCTGCAGACAGTGATGTTATGACCTATAGAACATCGACAAAAGGAGGAGAAATCTTTTTAGATATTAAACAAGACTTATGCGGACAGGAATATCTGAAAATTACCCAAAGTAAACATCAGGGAAATAAAGATTTCCACAGAGAAACGATTTTCATCAACAAGGACGAAATACTTCAATTCAAACAAGAGTTGGACAGGGCTATTGAATACTGGGGATTAAACCCTATAAAACAGAAACAAACTCTCCGTTCCAAAAGAGAAGAATACGGTAACGCCTATCTGCCATGGGAAAAAAGTGCGGATGATTATCTTCTCCGGTTGTATGAGGAAGGCAAAACCATTCATGACCTAACAGAGATATTCGAAAGGAATGACGGAGCAATCCGCTCCAGATTACAAAAATTGGGAGTTAAACTAAAATAACGACATTGTCTGCCTCTCCCATACACTACTTAACGAACCTACGGCCATGGCTATTTCCGACAGACAAAATTCAGCAGGACGATGCCGTTTCCGATAAGTAACTTCAACAGTCAGCCTTTTTGCAATTCTCCTGCAAAGATAGGAAATAAAATTGAGACTTAGGGCAGAACGCAGTAATAAGACTGATGAATAGCGATTTAGGCGAGAGAAAGGAAAGAGCAGAAAGCCATCCGAAACCAACAAAAAGCCAAGTGAGGACAGAGTTACATTACTATCTCGTTACTTTCTTTTGGCTGGTAGATGATTTTAAGATGGTTTTCAAAGAGCTGATTTACATGGATTTCAGACGCTATTTACTTGCAAATGTAACCGATTTTTCGGAAAATGGAAGCAATAGCATGAAAAAAGAAGCAAATCCGATTCTTTTGCGCTGATTGGCAGTATTTTGCGTATCAAGAAACAACTCTACAGGTAATAATTTTGTCACTTAAAAAATGTAGAGTATGAGATCAACATTCAAAGTTCTATTTTATCTCAAGCGCAATGCCCCGAAGAAGAACGGGCTTGTGCCAGTCATGTGCCGTGTGACCGTAAACGGCAAAGTATCCCAATTCAGTTGCAAGCTGGATGTAGAGGAAAAATCATGGAACGTCGAACTGGGCAGATTGTCCGGCAGAAGCCTCATTGCACAGGAAGGCAACCGAATGCTTGACAAAATCCGTGTGGGTATCAACAAAGCCTATCAAGAAATCTGTGACCGTGATAACTATGTAACAGCGGAGAAAGTCCGTAATGCTTTCTTAGGACTGGGCATGAAACATGAAACCCTGCTTGCCGTGTTCACTCAGCACAACGAGGATTACGCCAAACAAGTAGGGAAAATCAAGAGCGAGCGCAGCTATTGGAAATACTGCACCGTGTATAACCACTTATCCGAGTTTATCAAGCAACGCTATAAGGTCAATGATATAGCCCTCAAAGAACTTACCCCTGCTTTCATTACCGACTTTGAACTATTCCTAAGAACGGAAAAAGACCATTGCACAAATACCGTTTGGTCATACATGATGCCATTGCGGAGAATTATCTACATGCCTATCAATAACGGCTGGTTACAACGCGATCCCTTCTACGGGTACAGCATCACGAAAGAAGAAACCAAACGGGGTTTTCTGACGAAAGAGGAAATCACCCTGCTTATCAATGGTACGTTTAAGAAGAAAAGCTACAAACTGATACGTGACTTGTTTATTTTCTGCACATTCACAGGATTAAGCTGGACGGATATGTATCACTTGACGAAAGAGAATCTGGAAATCTCTTTTGACGGTCATTTGTGGATTAAGATAAATCGCCAGAAAACAGGCACAGAAAGCAACATCCGTCTGTTGGAAGTAGCCAAACATATCATTGAGAAATACGAAGGTATGGCGAAAGACGGCAAGCTGCTGCCCGTCCCTTGTTACCCCAACTGCAAAAACGGAATTAAAGTAATCGCAAAACGCTGTGGCATAGAGAAAAATGTCACGTGGCATCAAAGTCGGCACTCGTATGCCACGACCGTGTGTCTGTCGAACGATGTGCCCATTGAAACGCTGTCGAAGATGCTCGGACACCGCAGCATTCGCACGACGCAGATTCATGCGAAAATTACAGCGGAGAAAGTCAGCCGTGATATGGAGAAGCTGTCGAAACAGATTGAGCAGATGGAATCATTTATCTGTCAAGCAATTTAATTACATTCCTTAAAATCATAAACGATGAAAAGAGAAAAGATAACTATCAGTGAGAACGGTATAATTACTCTACCGGGTAATCCGGTTGAAACAGTTTGGATGCGGGATTTTGAGATAGCAGAGTTGTTCGGAATAATGCTGCCCACCGTCAAATCAAGCATACGGGCAATTCTGAAATCGGGAGTTGTGAAAGCCGATTTACAGCATGGTGGAGTAGTTTACGGAAAACACATTTTACCTGACTATTTCGGGCTGGATATGATTACGGCTCTCGCCTTTCGGATTCATTCACGGCAAGCAAGTGTATTCAGAAAATACATACTCGGTAAACTCTATGCAGTAAACACACAGAGTACGCCAAGTGTATTTATTCGGATTGGGCATGGTGGATTGATAAACTGATTTACCAAATGAATGATAAATAAGTCAGTCAATAGATATCCCAACAAACTTGTTTATTGATAAATCAATTTGTTGCGAGGAAAAGTAATTGACAAACAGATTAATCAAAAGAGTGATATGTCAAAAAAACAATTTATTAATTGGTTGATTAATTGTCAGGTCAATCATTTTCGTTGAAGGGGCAAAGGTTGTTCCGTGCGAGTGAACATTCAAGTTCAAGCCCTGACGGGTTACAACTGAAATCTCCACACCTGTGCTACGCTTCGGGTTGTATTTCAGCCGTAAAACTTGCCTGTTCCCTCTCCCTGCACAGAGAAAAGCCCCTGCAACGAAAACGACCGACCCGACAATGACGCATAATTCTAAAAGCCAAAGAAGCACACCCTCTTATGAGAATGTGCTTCTTTGGCTTAATGGTGGGCAACTTCAACTCCCTCACCTCTAAGTCTGCATAATATAGTCAGTATACACAGCTTACTCTCTGAGTGGACTAAACACATCGAAAATAAAGCTAACTTTTCAATCCGTCCTAAAGGCGGATTTTGGGTTCATTTGAACTCAGCAAGGTGTCTTTTGAGTTACTCAAAAGTCGGAGAGTAACGCAAACGCTACTCTCCAAACCTTGCCCTTGCAGGAGGCAATCACCCTCCAAAGTCAGGTGATTTTTTATGATGAATGATAATAAT
>ERZ791704.1367-NODE-1367-length-9437-cov-3.62332_pt1 | contig 9437 bp, 8 predicted proteins | sample MGYA00510045_ERZ791704 | MGnify/ENA primary metagenome ERZ791704 (study PRJEB30046, sample SAMN00715247) | human gut metagenome | study: EMG produced TPA metagenomics assembly of the A metagenome-wide association study of gut microbiota in type 2...
ATCCTGCCATATCTGCATGGTCACGCCGATCACATCGTAACCCTGTTCTTTTAACAGCCAGGCTGCCACGGAGGAGTCAACTCCTCCTGACATGCCTACTACTACTTTTCTACTCAATACTCTTCCTCTTCTTCCTCTTCGCCGATGTTCTCCTTAGGCTGCTCTAATCCTTCGATCTTAATACCGTTTTTCTGAGCATAGTCCCATAAAGCTGCGTGGATGGCTTCTTCTGCTAACAGGGAGCAGTGTACCTTTACTGGTGGAAGTCCGTCTAATGCTTCCATAACTGCCTTGTTGGTAACTTCCATTGCTTCCTGAACAGTCTTTCCTTTTACTAATTCAGTAGCCATACTGCTGGTTGCAACTGCAGCGCCGCAGCCGAAAGTCTTAAACTTTACGTCACGGATGATCTGGTTGTCATCGATATCTAAGTAGATACGCATGATGTCACCACATTTTGGGTTTCCTACAGTTCCTACGCCGCTGGCGTCTTCTATTTCTCCCACATTTCTTGGATGCTGAAAATGGTCCATTACTTTTTCTGAATACATGAAAAAATTCCTCCTGATGGTTGGTTATTTACCTATACTTATTTTTCTTTTGTGCGTCTCATATAATCTTCGTATAAAGGAGACATACCTCTTAAATAAGAAACGATCTCCTTGATCTGCTCTACTACATAATCCATTTCTTCCATTGTGTTCTCTTCGCTTAAGGTCAGACGCAGGGAACCATGTGCGATCTCATGAGGCAGACCGATGGCTAACAGTACATGAGATGGGTCTAAGGATCCGGAAGTACATGCAGAACCGCTGGAACCGCAGATACCTGCCATGTCTAACTTGATCAGTAAAGACTCGCCTTCGATAAACTGGAATGCAAAGTTTACGTTGTTTGGCAGACGATTGGTTCTGGAACCGTTAACTCTGGTAAATGGAACCTCTTCTGTTACACGTTTGATCAGATAATCTCTTAACTGAGTTTCTTTTGCAATACGCTCATCCATGTTTGCCATAGCGATCTCAGCTGCTTTTCCGTAACCTACGATGCCAGGAACATTTTCAGTACCTGCACGGCGCTTACGCTCCTGAGCTCCGCCATGGATAAAGGAACGGATCTTTACACCGGTACGGATATACAGGAAACCAATTCCCTTTGGTCCGTTTAACTTGTGGCCGCTGGAGCTTAACATATCAATATGGCACTCATCTACATTGATCGGCACATGGGCATAAGCCTGTACAGCATCTGTGTGGAATAAAATGCCGTGTTCTTTTGCGATCTCACCGATCTCCTTAATTGGCTCAATGGTTCCGATCTCATTGTTTGCGAACATAATAGAAATAAGAATAGTATCCGGACGGATGGCTTTCTTTAATTCGTCTAATTTAACAACACCGTTTTCATCTACATCCAGATAAGTTACCTCATAACCTCTGCTCTCCAGATACTGGCAGGTATGAAGGATAGCATGATGCTCGATCTTGCTGGTGATGATGTGCTTGCCCTTTGCGCTGTAAGCCTCTGCTGTAGCAACTAATGCCCAGTTGTCAGACTCACTTCCGCCTGCTGTAAAGTAGATCTCGTTTGTCTTTGCGCCTAAAGACTTTGCAATGATCTCTCTTGCATTGGTAACTGCTTTTTTGCTTTCTGATGAAAATGTATATACAGAAGATGGATTTCCATAATATTCTGTAAAATAAGGAAGCATTGCTTCCACAACCTCCGGCCTTGTTTTGGTAGTGGCTGCATTATCAAGATAAATCAGCTTTTCCATAATAATATTTCCGCCTTTCTTCTATAAAAAATTGCCTTATCGCTACCCTTTACTATAACATAGTATTCCATGAAACTCAATGTGAATACCCGATTGTTTTAATTTCATACAAAGTTAGTTGGTTTATCTCCCCTTTATCTGAGGATCACCCCTAAAAATGCCCCATAACAGACGGTTATTATACCCATATGGAATACTATTTCCAGAAAACTGCCTGTTACAGGAATAGCTGTACACAAGGCCAGTTCAAGCCCCAGACTGATCAAAAGCACCAGCCCCGGCTTTAAAACGCAGTCTGCCATATTGCAGTGAAATTCCACCTGACGGCGGACAGAAAAACAGCATAAAAAGGCTAAAAGCAGTTCGCTGACCAGAAAGCCCCATAAATATCCCCGGATACCAAACAGCGGCACTGCAAACAGCACAAATACCAGACGGATCCCCATGGCAAACATATTTTGCAGGAAGGTAATACCCGTTTTTCCAAGGCCATTTTGGATGCTTCCCATAGTAGTTGCCAGATACATAAACGGACAGAGCCAGCAAAGTACCATAATAAAAGAGCCGGACAGCTCATTATGGAAAATGATCGTGCCAAGGCTTTTGCCAAACCGGATAAAAAGACCGATGCACAGTATACCCATGTAACAGCTGTACCGGAAAGACAGTGTGACCATGGTAGAAATGCGGCTTTCGTCTTTTTCCGCCTGTGCCTTGGCAGCCGATGGAAGTAAAAGTACTGCCATGGAGTTCGTAAGAGCCGAAGGAAACAGGATAAAGGGAAGCGCCATGCTGGTAAGTACTCCATATATGGATAATGCTTCTTTGTTGGTCAGACCATAATCGATCAGGCGGCTGGGGATCAGGATAGCTTCCGCACTTCCAAGAAGATTTAACACCAGACGGTTGCCCATAAGAGGAAGTGCCAAAATTAAGATCGGACCCAGATTTGCAAATACCGCGTTATCTCCAAGGACATTTTCTTTCTCAACACGCTTCTGCTCCCGCCTCTGCCTGCCTGTTTCCCCTATCAGTGTTTCATTTTGTCTCTCTTTCCTCTGCGGCGGCACCAGAAACAGCGCCAGAAATGTAAAAGCTGCCGATGCCATTTCTCCGATCAGATGGCCTTCTACTGCCAGACCTACTGTAACCGATTTTCCATTTTTTTCCAGATACCCCACCAACAGCCACACTGCACCCATACGGATCACCTGCTCTGCGATCTGTGAAAAAGACGGAATATGTGCCTTGTTCATTCCATAATAATAGCCGTTGATGCAGGCATGGAGACAGGCAAATGGTACGGAAACTGCCAGTACCGGAAGATAACGGGCTGCCTGGGGTTCCGAAAGGATATTCCCAGCCAGAAACATTTTTCCTTTCCACAACAGCAAAAGAGGGATCACAGAAAGACTTAGAGACAGGAACAGACCGCATTTAAAAACAGCCGGTCCTTTTTCCTGGTTGGCGGCAATGTACTGGGACAGAGCCGTCTGGATGGAACCGGCGCAAACCGCAAAGGCAATACTGAACAGCGGGTGGATCATATTGTAAAGTCCCAGACCTTCTGCCCCTATGGTACGTGACATGTAGATCCGGTAAAAAAAGCCTAAAACACGGCAGAAAAGCCCGGCCCCTGTAAGAAGCAGCGTCCCTTTTACAAATTCTTTTCTCCCCGGTGAAAGAAACTGGCTTATATGAAAGTCCATAGCCGGCTCTCCTTACTGCCCCAATGTACGTTATTTCAATGTATGAAAAAAAGACCGGAAGTATTCAAACCTCAGGTCTTTTCGCAAAAGTTATTTTCAGTTAAGATCTTATTCTTTTCTGATCATCTTAAATACACCTGTTACATCTAAAACTTTGGCAATATGATAAAAAATAAAAGCATCGATAGGACACATGATCGCATTCTTTACCAGTCTTGCAGGAAGGAGCACTGCAAATGCCTTTCCGTAAAGAATGGACAGACACCAGGTATTAAGGAGCACATTGCAGATCAGAGCCACTGTAATATGGGCTGCAAGCACTCTCCAGAAATTTAATTCCTTCTTATAGTAAAAGCTGCCATAGATCAGGCCTGCAAGCATGGCAATGAGCGTAAAGCCTGGAAAAAATGCTCCCGTAGGCTTGATCAGATATTTTAAAATATCCATAGTGCCTGCAAAAACGCTTCCCACTACAGGACCGAACAGCATGTGGACGATCTCATTGGGAATACCGGAAAAACCGATACGCAGGGTACTTCCAAGCTCGATGCTTAATGAACCGAGAACAATGGCAACAGCCCCAAGCATGGCACATACCGTAACCGTTTTTACCTGTTTTAACTGTCTGAAGGAACCGGTAAACAAAGTTGCTAATCTTTCCATAAAAAAATTACCTCCTTTGCAGATACCTCATACTACAATCGGAGATAATCAAGATTTTCTCTGATGCAGCGGGATGCGGCTTATGTACCGCAGGAACCTTTTCTTTCAAAATTCCTTTCGTCTGACTGACAACTCCCTGTTCAGCCGGCACTTAACGCACATAAACCTACTCTGCTTTCTTATGTTGTTTTAATAGTTATTTTTAAGTAACTATACTCTTTTTTTATGGAATTGCAAGTACTTTTTCACGGACATTGTATTTGAAAGAAATTATGGCCGTCAGTAAAAGGTCCCGTCTTTTTCCTCACGGACTGCAAAATCTTCATCCCTTAAATATTCCAGGCAGGAGAAACATTTGCTCATGATCATCTTTAATTTAATAAATTCTGCTGTATCTTTCGGAGGATGAGGCATTCCGTAGACAATGGTTGCGATCTCCCGGATCGTCCTTGCTTTTCTGGAATGTTCCAGGATATTATGCATGATCTCTACCTTGTCAAGATAGGAAAATACAATACGGTCTATGACTTTTTTTGCATCAGAAATTTCTTTTCCATGTGCCGGAAGGAGCAGACAATCCTTAAATTCGTGGTGGAAACGCTCCAAAGAAACAAAATAGTCCCTTAAAAGATGTTCATCCGGATACGTTGTTGCAACAATAGGAACGATCCCATCGATCACCTGGTCTGCACAGAAAAATATCTTATGCTCTTTGTCGAAAAGTCCCAGCTGTCCAAAGGTATGTCCTTTCAGATCTATTGTTTCAAATGTGTAGTCACCGTAATGCAGTACAACTCCCGGTGCTATGGGCTTATAAGGGAAATCCTGCACCTCATAGGTCCAGCCATTGTGATTTTCCACTACTTTTCTCACCCGTTCAAACATATCCCAGACTTCCGGTGTACCCTCTTCTGTAACTCCTACACTATGAAGGACTTTATCCTGTTCTTGGGGATCCGTTTTCTTGGTGCTGTAAAACAGGCAGTCATAATGGTGGCGTTCCTCTAACGGGTTCATATAAATGGTAGCACCACGGTCTGCATACACACTTGCCAGTCCTGAATGGTCATGATGTTTATGGGTTAAAAATACATCCAGATCTTCATAGGAAATATCCAGCTCTTTTAATACTCCCTCCATCTGTGCCAGACAGTTTTCATCCTGAAACCCGGCATCGATCATCAGGCTTCTTTCCCCTTTTTTTCCAGGAATAATAAATATATTGATCTCCGTGGTATTGCCACGATCTGTTTTCTGAAGAACCTTATAAATACCCGGCAGAAATTCTGTCATAATCTTTAACCTTCCTCCTTGCGTACTACCCTTTTATAAAGTATAGAACATTCATTTATTTTTGTAAATCCATATGTAAATAAGAATGTGCCTTGGCACATTCTCGCGCCGAGTGCGGTCGCTTGCGACAAACTTCCTCATCGCGCGAGTGCGCATCGTTGGCAGGTCGTGCCTTTTTGTGTACTAGGGAGTTCCAACGGAATTTCCTAGCACACAAAAAAGCACCGGTACTTTACCGATGCTTTCCAGGGGAAGATTAACAATATTTTTGTATTATGCTGCAAACTGTGCGATCTCATCTAAGAGGTTCTGACATTCATCTGTATGAAGGATCACTTCTACAGTTTTGGAACGTGCCAGGGATAATACACCTACGATGGACTTTGCATCCACTACCATGCTGCCGTATTTTACATCTGCATCGCACTCATAACGGTTCATAATACGTACAAAATCAATGATCTCTTCTGGCTGGTCAAACTTTAACTCTATCTTCTGCATTTTCAGTTCCTCCTGATCGTATATAAAAAATAATCACAACCGGCACCCGTTGGGGATGTGGCTTACAATAAGCCAGGTCCCGGCTGTGCGGGTTATCTTTTGGACATTTTTATGATAACATTCCTTTTTTTTTAATTCCATGGTAAAATCCTATCATATACAGTAATATTTTTTGATTTTATTAAGGGGAGCAATATATTCTATGAAATTATTGATCGTTGATGACGAAAAACTGACCCGTGAAGGTATTCTTAAAAGTCTTCCTTTGGAAAAACTGGGGATTCACCACACTTTTATGGCAGATGACGGCGTCCACGGCCTTGAGATCGCCCTGAAAGAAAAACCGGATCTTATCTTAACTGACGTGCGCATGCCCCGTATGAGCGGTGTGGAGATGGCAGAAGAAATCCTGAAAGCCCTTCCCAATGCCATTATCCTGTTTATGAGCGCCTACTCAGATAAGGAATATCTGAAAGCTGCTATTAAATTAAAGGCTGTCAGCTATGTGGATAAGCCTCTTGATATGAATGAGCTGACAGAAGCCTTAGCCGAGGGCATCCACCAGTACCGCTCCATGTACACCTCACTGAACGCCCAGTGGATGCATGAAGACAACCTGCGTTCCCAGCTGGCACAGCTTTTAACAGAAACAGACCCGGAAGAACAGGCTCCTGTGATCGGCGCACAATTAAAGCCTCCTGTAGGGGAAAATTCATATTTTACTGCCCTGATCCTGGAATGCCTGACGCCAATATCGGAACTTTCCTCTGACCTGCTTACAGAGATCCGGCGCAGGTTCTGGGCTTATCTGGCAGAAAAAGGCTTCCATGCCCTTGATTTCATTAAAACAGACCGTTTTATCATCTGCTTTATCTACAGCAGTGAAAAACCGGAAAAACCGGTTTTAATTGACTGTGCCAACAATCTTATGGAGCATTTTAAAGAACTTTCCTCTTTCTTCCTGTCCATGGGACCGGTTGTTCTGGGATTTAAGCGGGCTTCTTTTTCCTTTGAAACAGCAAGAGAGCTTTTAAAACGCAGTTTTTTCCATGAACCAAATACCCTTTTAATGGAAGCAGAAAGCGAAAACAACCGTCATCCCCTGATTGATATTATGATGGATCTGACCGTAGCTCTTACCAATAATAATGAAGAAGACGCACTTGCAGCCGCTGACCGCTTCTATCAGTCTGTATGCAGCAGCCAGAATATCTCTTCCAGCCAGGTCCGTGATCTGTATTTTAAATATCTGGTTAAGTTAGACGAGATCAGCATGTCCAACCACATTTCCCTGTGGCAGAGAGAAGGCCTGGAGTCAGAGTCCATCTGGGAAGGGATCATGGACTGTGCTGCTTTAAAGACCCTCCACCAGTTCTTCTGTGAAAAAATAAAACTGTATTTCAGCCGTCTGGCTTCCAATAAAGATGAAAACCCTGTTGTATTCCAGATCAAAGAATATCTCCATCAGAATTATGCGGTTCCATCTCTTTCTGTTCCGGATATCAGCGAACATGTACGCCTGTCTCCTACCTATGTGTGTACCCTGTTTAAAAATGAGACCGGTCAGACCTTAAACCAGTATCTTACAGATTACCGCATAAAAATGTCCAAACAGTTTTTAAGTGATCCCCTTTATAAGATCACAGACATTTCCGCAAAAGTAGGCTACAGCGACGGAAATTATTCCAGCAAGGCCTTCCGCAAGATCGTAGGGCTCTCACCATCTGAATACAGGGAGAAAATGCTTCGATGAATTTTTTTAACCGTATCCTTCATTATTATATCTATGACATGCGTTTAAAGAAAAAGCTGGTGGTATCCCATACCATCCTTTGTTCTGATCTGTTTTCTTTTCTTAAATATCTTCCGGATCGTTATGGATGATACCATCCGCTCCGAACAGGCCCTCAGTTCCCAGTCCGTACTTTCTGTTGAAAACCTTGTTTCCCATGTGACCCATGCTTCTGATACCCTGACTTCTTCCTATGTGATCCGGGATATGTTTGATATTTCCAATGCCCAGGCCCAGGGGCTGATCCCATCCAGAAGCAAGATCAGCAACCTGATGCGTTTAACAGATACACTTACCGATCATTCTCTCATTGAGTCTGTCCGGTTTTATTATGATGACCATACCTATCACCGCCTGGAGCAGTTTAATACCAATGCCCAAAGACTGTTTGTCCCTCTTTCCGAAGTTTCCAGTCCCTGGCTAGAATACTTTAATGCAGAAGGCTGGTCAAAGTTCTTTTTTCCAAAAAGTGCCCTGTCTGAAAAAGAGGCAGATGAAAATGGTCCTTTAGCCTATATCAAGCCTATTTTTTACCGTTCCAACGAAGAAGATGTCCCAAAGATCGCTGCCTATGCAGCCATCTATTTTTCCGAAGATGCCTTTGAAGAGATCCTGAAAAAAGACTCTTCCCTTAAAGGGGAATTTTCTTTTCTGATCAATGATGATCTGGACCTGGTAGCCGCTTCCGACATTTCTCTTTTTTCAGGTAACTTTGCAATTACCGCTTTTGAGTCAGACCCGGATGCCAGCGGACAGTTTCAGTTAGTGAACTACGAGGATTTTTCTGCCTATACAGCCTGTTTCTCTTTAAAAAATACAGACTGGTACATGGTTTCCCTGATCCCCAGGGACCAGATTGCAGGGATCGGTCACTCCGTTGTCCTTAACTTTGCCTTTACCTATGGTATGATCGCCCTGTTTGCCCTTTTTATCGCCTATAAACTGTCTGAGTCTATTGCAGACCGTATTATTGGCGTAGCCCTGCAGATGGAGACCATACGAAAAGGACGGCCGGAGCCTTTAGAACTGACAGCTGCGGGAAATGACGAGATCGGTGTTCTTTCAGGAACCTATAATTATATGACTGCGGAGATCAATCAATTGATGGATTATGAAGAAAAAGCAGCCACCGAACTGCGAATCGCGGAATTTCGCGCCCTCCAGGCACAGATCAATCCCCATTTTCTCTATAACACCCTGGATATGATCAACTGGCTGTCCCAGTCCGGGCAAAGCGAAAAAGTAACGGAAGCCGTCCAGGCTCTTACCCGCTTCTACCGCCTGACTTTAGGAAGCAAAGACCTGATCAGCACCGTCCAGGACGAAGTGACCCATGTTTCCCTTTATATGCAGCTTCAGAACATGCGCTACAACAACTGTGCGGAATTTATTGCGGACGTTCCGCCGGAGCTTGACCATTTTTCCATCCCGCGGCTTACCTTTCAGCCGATCGTGGAAAATGCCCTCCTTCATGGCATTATGATGAAAGAAGAAAAAAAAGGCACCATCCTTCTTACAGGCTGGCGCGAAGAAAATGATATTGTTTTTGTAATTTCGGATGATGGGGCCGGTATTCCTCCGGAAAAGCTGGACTCTCTTTTAGACGAACGCACCCAGGCAGCCGTAGGCTCCTCTTCCCGCCATGTAGGCGTATCCAATACCAACCTGCGTCTTAAAAGCCTGTACGGCAGCGGATACGGCC
>ERZ791704.1369-NODE-1369-length-9432-cov-2.8154_pt1 | contig 9432 bp, 7 predicted proteins | sample MGYA00510045_ERZ791704 | MGnify/ENA primary metagenome ERZ791704 (study PRJEB30046, sample SAMN00715247) | human gut metagenome | study: EMG produced TPA metagenomics assembly of the A metagenome-wide association study of gut microbiota in type 2...
GTTGACGTAATTGATAAATTTCTTATACTGCACAAGAAACAAGGCCTGGTCCCGAAGACCGTCGCCACCGTCAAAAACATTCGCCCACTCCCTGGACATGGCAGCACTCATAAGAGCATCTGTTTTCGTTGCATAGTAATCACTGACATCCTTTTGTTTCCTGCCCAACTCAAAATAAGTCTGCAATACATCCTGCAACATACGTTTGTCCGGTATATACTGCATCAATGAAGAACCTTTCAGCACATCCAGCGCATCTGTCCTATAAGAAAATTCATCCATATTATTGAAAAACTTGCCATACTTCCACAGAGTATCTGTCGGTATCTTGGATACATCCATATCATGTTCCCTCAACAACAGACTCATGTGTATGTCAATATCCAACAAGTGCTTTATATTACGGAGCTCCTGCCTATTATATTCCAACTCTTCCGTTACCAACTGCATCGTAGCACGCACTTCCTTTTGGCGGGCATTCTCGGTAATCCGGTCATTTCCCCAGAAAGTGACAATGATGCCCGCAGCCACAATACTGAACTGGCGGAAATAATCACCTATGCGCCAACTTTTTATCTTATGGTTCAACCTGTTAAAGCTTGTCTTTCCCATATCTTTTCATTCTAAATGATACTTTTTCTCAAGCGCTTGTATTGCCTCGTCTATACGTTTTCCCACACGTTCTACATAGTCCGGCGTAAAATAGTTCCGCGCTACCCTGACAAAGTTCCGTACCGACCTGTCCGACAAGTAAATATCCCACGCCTCATATCCTCCACGATTTATCTGGTCCGTCTGTTCATCAGTCAATGCCAAATGGAAAGGAACCATAATTTCGTCCTTCATATCGTAATAGCCATTCATAGTCGCCCTAAATCCATCCAATACCTCATAGATTCCGGTCAACTGCAACAGTAGCTCTTTATCTGAAATCTTCTGCATCAACATGGAGTTTTTAAGTATATCCAATGCATTCTGACTATAATAAAAACTGCGGATATGCCCCATAAGAAAGCGGAACTGTATCAATGAATCTTCTGGTATCGTCCGATGCTTTAAGTCATACTCCACCAATAAGCTGGAAAGACGTTCATCCTCTCTAAACTCTGAAACGATACTCTCATAATTCTCCCGGTTGCTTTTCAGTTCATCCCTAATCAGCGACATGGTGGCTTGAATATCTTTCTTCTCGGAGTTTTGAGTAACCAACTCACTACCGGCAAAGGTAATCAGTACACCAATCACCACAATGGAAGTCTGCCGGATGTAGTCTCCCACTTGCCAACCTTTGACAGTTGTTTTTACTTTATTCCATGTTATGTTTTTCATACCTTCCTACGCTATTTATCCATTGAAACACATCATCCGTTACAGCCAAACGCATCATCTATCTGCCCCAAACAGACCATCTGTTTCTCCCAAATACACCATCTGTTTTTCCGGGTGCCATTACTCTACCGGTTATCAAGAGAAAGCCTCTCATAAATCTGCCTTAATGCAGCATTCTTTATGAGAGGCTTTCCTTATTATTCTGCAATAACGCGTTCTGCCTTTGTCAACATGCTTTAAAACTCATATCCAATCCCTTCACAGAATGGGTCAGCGCACCGACTGAGATAAAGTCTACACCGCATTCGGCATAGTCGCGGAGCGTATCAAACGTGATGCCGCCGGAAGATTCCGTTTCATAGCGGCCGCCTACCATCTCTACGGCCTTCTTTGTCATTGCCGGCGTAAAGTTGTCGAACATGATACGGTCTACACCGCCCAGGTCGAGCACCTGCTGCAATTCGTCGAAGTTGCGCACTTCTATTTCTATCTTGAGGTCCTTGCCTTTTCCCTTGCAATATTCCTTCGCACGGTTGATGGCCTTGTCGATGCCTCCCGCAAAGTCCACATGGTTGTCTTTCAGCAAAATCATATCGAACAAGCCGATACGGTGGTTTACACCGCCACCGATTTTCACTGCCATTTTCTCGAGGATACGCATGCCCGGAGTAGTCTTGCGGGTATCGAGTACACGGGTATTCGTACCTTTCAGTTGCTCGGCATACTTATGTGTCATGGTGGCAATGCCACTCATGCGCTGCATGATGTTCAGCATCAGACGCTCCGTTTGCAACAAAGACTGTATCTTGCCTTCCACAATCATGGCCACATCACCAGGCTTTACGGCTGTACCGTCATTAATGAACACTTCCACCTTCATGGTAGGATCGAAACGGCGGAACACCTCCTTTGCTATCTCGATACCGGCCAGGATGCCCGGTTCTTTTATCAACAGTTTGGACTTGCCCATTGCCGTAGCAGGAATGCACGAAAGGGTTGTATGGTCTCCATCGCCTATATCTTCGGCGAAAGCCAGGTCTATCAGCCTGTCAATCAATTCTTCTTCCTTATTCATCTGTTTTATCTATCCTTATTTGATGTATGACATATTTGCTCTGTACTTTTCTGAAGAAACAATTCACCCGAAAGTTTCCATTTGCGGTCATCAAGGTACCGATGACGAAACCGGACTCATCGCGCTTCCCCTGTGGTTGGAAAAGAAAGCAGCCATTGTGCCCTCTGCCGTCCGCTTGTCGGCGTGGGTCGACTTATTCTGAATGATTAAATCGACCTTGTCACCCAGATACTTGTTGAGCTCCTGAGAGTTTCCTTCCTTGAAGGCTCCAATCACTCCCTCGGGAACATTCTGAGCCAGCAGCACAGACGTCCAAATGAAGAGACCGGTCAACAAAAAGATTACCCGTTTTTTCATTTTCACAAGTATTTATGATAGGCAAAGGTAAGCATTTGTCTCAAAATACAATAAAAAAATGCTAAATTTGTGCGCTAATCAAAACAGAACCAGTATGAAAACTACTCTGCTCGTTGTAGGACGAACTGTAGAACAACACTTTATAACAGCCATCAACGACTATGTGCAACGTACCAAGCGTTATCTCTCATTCGAGATGGAAGTCATCCCCGAACTGAAAAACACCAAGAGCCTCTCCATGGAAGTGCAGAAGGAAAAGGAAGGGGAACTGATATTGAAAGCTCTCCAGCCGGGAGATGTGGTCGTACTGCTGGACGAAGGTGGAAAAGAAATGCGCTCCATAGAGTTCGCAGACTATATGAAGCGCAAGATGAATACCGTGAACAAACGGCTGGTATTTATTATCGGAGGCCCTTACGGATTCTCCCCCAAAGTGTACGAAGCGGCACACGAGAAGATGTCCCTCTCCCGCATGACCTTTTCCCATCAGATGGTGCGCCTCATCTTTGTGGAGCAACTCTACCGGGCGATGACCATACTGAACGGGGGGCCGTATCATCATGAATGATGAATTTCAGCTCCGCGACACCTGGAATCCCTTATCCGAGAGTGACATTTCTACGAACCTGGCTCTCGGATTCGGTACATTCAGCGTCAAGGTCTCACGGATGCGCAGGGCTGCCTGCGGATCCTTAGCCACCATATACAGATAACCTCCCCCACCGGCTCCCGGCAGTTTATATCCTAAGGTATAGTCTTTTATCTGACGGATGATGTCCTCTACGGCAGGAGGATTTGTTCCACTGTCCAGTGCCTTCTTCTGCATCCATGTCTTGCCTACCAGTGTTCCGAAACTCTTGAAGTCATTCCGTTGAATGGCTTCGGCCATATCCAAGGCATGTGCTTTCATCTCTTCTAATAACCCCAGGTGCAGGGAAGAGTTGAGGAACATGGAGCGTACTATTTCTGCAAGGATGCCCTTGGCTGTACGCGTAATGCCCGTATAATACAGCAGATGGCAATCGCGGTATTCCGGATGGGTAAACAAATGCTCGGGCAACCAGCGTACCAATGGCTGCTGGGCAAATCCAGCCTCCGTCTGCAACAGTTTGATACCTTGCAGTACCCCACCGTATTGGTCTTGCCAACCGCCACCGGTCGTCAGCAACTGTTCCAGGGCAAGCGTACGGCGGCATATTTCGTTCTTATCCCACATCAGTCCGCAAAAGTCACTCAATGAACCCAAGACAGTAGAAGCCAAAATGGAGCTTGTGCCCAGACCGGAACCTGCAGGTATGGCAGAAAGCAATGTAATCTCTATACCTGTGCCGAAGGCTTCCAGTTGTTTTTCCAGCGAAGGATAAGCCGTTTCTGAAAAAGCCGGAACAAACCCGGCCAGCGCCAATGCTGCTTTGGGAATGGAAAAGGGGGAACCTATCATGCAATAGGATTGCAATTCCTCAAAAGTATTCACCACCTCCATGGCTCCCATATCAATGGAGCGCAACACGATGCGATGCTCCGCGCAAGGTTTGATGTACACTTGTAAAGGCGGCTGCCCGTTCAGTTCAATGGCAATATTCACCACACTCCCACCGGCAAACAAGGAGTAAGGCGGAGTCCGTCCATCCTCCCGCCATATCTATGCGTACGGGGCTACGCCCCCATACAATCTGGTCACTATACACATTCAGGCGAGGACTGCTCTTGCGTTCATACAAATCAGTCAGCAATCCTTCGCGCAACAAGTTGAATGCGGCCTGCTCGTCTGCCTTGAAGTCCCTTCCGTCCAGCTTCTCAATCTGTGCACGCAGCATCCGGTTATGGATACGCTGCATCAGCGAGGCATCTGTCGGCAACACTTCCGGCTGTCAATGCCGAATTTATGGAATTCACCGGCCACATCCATCAAGTCGAGTTGATAGAATACACTCTTTGCATGGTTGCGTGCCAGCACTTCCCAGTTTCCTTTGCAGAAGCTCTCCCGCTGTGCATACAGCAGACGCAAGTCGGCTTGTGCTGAAATTTCGTCGGCGGACAACCGACGACTTTCCAGCCAGACAGCCTTTCCTTCCGTCAAGCCCGGTTCGGAAACCATCCATCGAAGCACTGTCCCCATCTGCTCTTTATCTTCCACAACCGGGAAGATGGCAGCAGCCTGCAGGTCCTCTTTTCTGCCGGTGATGTCTTCCACCGACAATTCCCGTTCGACCAGCCATTCCGAAAACGACATTCCAAGGAACAGTGTCTTTTCATCCCGAATATCCCCCTTAAAAGTATCGTCAAAACCATAGGGGCGTACTGCCCAGCGCTGGTCGGCAAGCGGAACTATATCAATGCAGATACCGTCTGGAATGGTCAGCCTCCAGTCATTCTTGGGAACACCCGTGATAATCTGCCGTGCCCCCAGCCGCCAAGAAGCTCCAACAAAGCTATTTTCAATCCAAAGACTGTCGTTCTTCGGAGTAAGGGGGAGATGCACTTCTGCATTCTGCACAAAGATGGCCGGATTGGGCTTCAACTTCCGGTGCATAATCTGGCGCTGGTCGTAGACCTTATTCTGTAAGGTGACGGTTGAAGACAACAGTTCGCGGCTTGTTCCATAATGGTAGAATTCGCCTCCGGGCAAAGGCAATATGGCGACGGAGAGGCTATTCAGCTCTTCATCCTCAATACGGGGATGATTTCCTAAGGACAAGCCAAAGTCAGCATACAAGTCATAGTATTTCAAGTCGGAATATGGCGTATCCACGTCCAAAGCCCCATCTGCCTTCTGCGAACGTTTCATCAGCAAGTCAACGGCCCGGTCGCTCAATAGCCAGATGCCGATATCCATTAAAAAGAGATGTGTCTTGGAGAGGTTTTCCAATTCTTCCAGAGAGGGTTTCTGAAGCATGAAATCCAAGGATTCCGGTTGATTCCGGTCCGAGATAAACACACCATGATGTGTGGCGAGCAACGGGTCTACCCACAGTCCATAGCACACCACATCTGCATCGGGAATCTCTTGAAGCGGCTTTTCCGCACGGATATACACATCACCGCTGGCAATCAGCGTACGCAGCCTTTCGGGAGCACGCTCCATAATCTTTTCGTAAAGTGGGAGTTGAAGGGATAATAAATTCTGTCCCAGTTTTTGTCCACGCGCCCAGCGAAACACCGGAATCGGGGTCAATATCTTGCCCGACGGTGCATATCCCGGTAAACGACGGCTTTGTCCTCCGGCATGCAGCAGAATACGCTTCTCTGCTGGAAGGCTTTTCTCTGTTGGAATGCACTTTTCTGTTGGAATACGCTCCTCCGCCAAATACTTCCTATCCCGTTCCTTCTGCCATTCTCTCAAGAGCCAGGTAGTTCCCCCGCCCGAGCCAAGTTTCATTCCCACCGGGTCGGAAGTACAAAACCATTCCGTACGGTCTACATTTTCCAGTTCATAGAATGCCGACACCAGATTAGGCGGCAAAGACAATAATTTCTGCATATCAATCGCTGTATTGCTTACTATTTGACAGCAAAGTAAAATAATATTAGGCAATTGACATAGAAAGTTTCAATTTATTTCTTTGGTATCAAGCTTGTGTTCCTTTACGGAAATACGACTGAGTATATAGGCGATTCATAAAGAATGGCTTTTCCAATCAAGTTCATTTTTAAAACAGAGAAAAGAATTGATTAAGAGTTAAGAAATTGTCGAAAGAGACATTATTAAAGATTCTTAGTAAATTTCTCAGTAATAAAAGATAGAAATACACACGAACAGATACAAACAATTTATAGCATGCAATACACGATACTAACAACATGTCGTGCAAGAAGTTAATAACGTGTCCTACAAAAAACAAATATCGTGTCCGCAGGATATTAACTTCCTGCAAACACGATATTAATTCGCTTTTACACAAAACTATACGAGGCTAACTACCTGCTGCAACAACCCCGACAATTCGAAAGTAGCATTCTTAATATCCGAAATCCGGTTCTTGCCTTCTGTCGTAAGAGAAAAACGCATCTGACGCTTATCTTCCTTACCTATCAGACGGGTAATGAGCTTCTTTCCCTCGACAGAGCGAATGACCTTTGAAGTGTTGGAGGCAGACAAACCCAGTGCCTCGGCTATCTCACTGGAGGTAAGCTTAGGAGTATTGAGCAGCGTGCACAACAGCATTCCTTCATTCAGCGATAAATCATACATCTGCGTAAACTGCACCTCGAACTCGGCAATAGCCCGATAAACATCACGGATTTTACATAAAGTCTCCATATCTTGTCCTCCTATATAAATAAGTTCACATTTGCCTTGTCCGCACGTTCCATATAGGTAGCCACGCCGCCGATGGTTACTTCATCCAGAAGTTCTTCGTGCTGGATGCCCATCATATCCATAGACATCTGGCAAGCAATGAATTCCACTCCCTGCGCCAATGCCTGCGAGCGCAACGACTCCAAAGAATCCACTCCCTTGCGCTTCATCAAGAAGCGCATCATGCGGCTGCCCATGCCAAACATATTCATCTGCGACAACTTCAGTTTCAAAGAGCTGGACGGCAGCATCATGCCGAACATCTTGCCGAAGAAGTCCTTCTGCACACTGGGTTTCTGCACTTTCTTCAAGACGTTCAGTCCCCAGAAGGTGAAGAAAATGGTTACTTTCTGTCCCGTTGCCGCTGCTCCGTTTGCTAGTACGAAGGTTGCCAGCGCTTTGTCCAGGTCGTCACTGAACAGAATCAGCGTCTTTCCCCTACCCCCGGCTGCGGAAACATTGGAAGCAGATGTACAAGCCGGAGCACCTTTCTCGATGACTACCGTATAGCGTCCTTTCTCGTCATGCTTCTCTATCAATTTATTTCCCGTCGTATCACACCAGGCAGAAGCATCGCGTGCAAAACCGGCATCGGTTGCCACAATCTCCACACGCTCGCCCACAGCAATGCTATCCATCGCCTTTTTCACCTGCATGATAGGTCCCGGACATTGCAAACCGCAAGCATTTATCTTCAACGTTTCCTTCTTGGACACTGATGCATCCGCAGGAACATCATCAGTAGCAGCCTCTACCGAAGAAGAAGAAGAAGAGCCGCCGCCTGCCGGAGCAGATAGAGACGGCAGAGGTGCTGTTGCCGTGGAGTAGGTCTTATAACCACCTATCAGATTGCGCACATTGCGATAGCCGCACCCCATCAGGATGCGCAGGGACAGATAACCGCGCAGACCCACAGCACAGAAAAGCACTACCGGCTTGTCTGTAGGTATCTCTGCCAAATGCTCGCGCATTTCGTCCAACGGAATATTGACGGCTCCCGGAATGGTGCCGAAAGAGAATTCCTCGGGCGTACGGGTATCTATCAGCATCACTTTATCCTTCTCTTCTACCAGCTCGCGCCAAGAGATGACAGGCATAGCACCGCTGATAATGTTCGATGCTGCATAGCCGCCAATAGCGATGGGGTCTTTGGCCGAGGAGAAAGGAGGCGCATACGTGTGCTCCGTCTCCATCAAATCGTAGACTGTGCCACCCCGCTTGATGAGTCCGGCTATCTGGTCGATTCGCTTGTCCACTCCCTCGTAACCGATACATTGCGCACCATAGAGTTTACCGGTTTTGGGATGGAAAGTCAGTTTCAAGGTCAAAGGTAGGGCATCCGGATAGTAACCGGCATGAGATGCCGAGTGAGTCACCGAGCTTTGATATTCCATGCCCCACTGCTTCAAGCGTTTGGCTGCAAGGCCCGTAGAGGCTACCGTCATGTCGAATACTTTGGCAATGGAGGTGCCGATAGCTCCTTCGTAGGAAACAGTATTGCCAAACACCATATTATCAGCAACGATACGTCCCTGGCGGTTGGCAGGATTTGCCAGATAATTGAGCCAGGGCTTTCCGGTCAGCGGATGAGGATATTCGATGGCATCGCCCACAGCATAGATGTCTTTTTCGGAAGTCTCCAAGTGTTCGTCTACCCAGATACCGCCCATCTCGCCCAGTTTCAAGCCGGCTTGTTGCGCCAATGCAGTGGCAGGACGCACACCGATGGAGAGTAACACCATATCGGCAGGAATGGCCTTTCCGCTTTTCAGGAATACGGTGATTCCGTTGTCCGTACGCTTGAAATGGGTTACTCCTTCTTCCAGATAGAGAGAGACGCCTTTCTGCAACAGATGCTGATGAATAGGTGCCGCCATAGAGAAGTCGATAGGTGCCATCACCTGATTACCCATTTCGACTACAGACACATGAACACCGGCATGATGCAGGTTCTCCGCCATTTCCAATCCGATGAAACCGGCACCTACCACCACGGCGCGTTTCACCTGCTTGTCCGAGATATAAGCCTTGATATGGTCGGTATCTTCTACATTGCGCAACGTGAAGATGCCTTCGGAATTAATGCCTTCCAAGGGGGGCTTCACGGGGTTGGCACCGGGAGAAAGCAAAAGTTTGTCATAGCTTTCGTCGTACTCCTTGCCTTCCACATTGCGTATGGTAACGGTCTTGTTTTTGGGATGGATGGCGATTACTTCATTCTGCACACGCACATCAATGCGGAAGCGCTTGCCGAAAGATTCGGGTGTCTGTACCAACAGCTTCTCGCGCTCTGCTATCACTCCACCTATATAATAAGGTAAACCACAATTAGCATACGAGATGTAAGGGCCTTTCTCCAATAAAAGGATTT
>ERZ791704.1382-NODE-1382-length-9354-cov-2.41467_pt1 | contig 9354 bp, 7 predicted proteins | sample MGYA00510045_ERZ791704 | MGnify/ENA primary metagenome ERZ791704 (study PRJEB30046, sample SAMN00715247) | human gut metagenome | study: EMG produced TPA metagenomics assembly of the A metagenome-wide association study of gut microbiota in type 2...
TACGGCGGTATTGCTTATGGGCTCGTTATCGTTTCAGGCGGACTGACCTTATCTTATTATGCTAATTTAGCGCCGGGCGGCACTATTGTACTGACTGGTACCTGTATGTTTATTTTGAGTTGTTTATTTGGCAGACGTTTTTATCAGAAACCGCAGGCACAGGAGAACCTGACGGCAGAATGCAAGATCTGCCGCTGCAGGAAGGAGGAGCAGACGGATGCAAGTTGATCTGCATATCCACAGTACCGCTTCTGACGGTACCTGGACTCCGCCGGAAGTCGTTGCAGCGGCGCTTGCAGCAGGGCTGGGAGCTATTGCTGTTACCGATCATGACAGCGTGGCCAATGTGGCGGCGACACATGAGCTGGCCGTCGCAGCAGAATTAAAATTTATTCCCGGTGCGGAGATCTGTTCGACGAAAGACGATTTCTGTTTTCATATCCTGGGTTATGGTATCGATGTCACAAACAAACAGCTGATGGATTTATTGGAGCATAATGAGCGGCTTTTGAACAGCAAGGATGATGAAAGCATAAAAATGTTGATCGAACGAGGCTGGCTGCTGGATTTTGAAGAGTTTTTGCGGTATGATTATGATAGAAGACGCGGAGGCTGGAAAGCCCTGGCTTTCTTGCAGGATAAAGGGCTCTGCGGCGATGTCAATGATTTTTTCAGCAGGATTTTTACCAAAGAACATGATCTTGGTTTTCCGGTTTTTCCTTCGATAAAAGAAGTTGTGGATGCCATCCATGCTGCCGGCGGCGTAGCTTTATGCGCGCATGCAGCCAGCAGTTTTCATGGGCCGGGGCTGGCAGCGACACTGCTGGAATTGGCGAAGGAGGATTTTGACGGGTTTGAATGTTACCATTCGGGACACAGCAGGGAAGATACTGCGGCACTGCTCACTTATTGCCGTCAGCATCAGCTTCTTGTCAGCGGCGGCAGTGACTGCCACGGCAGTTTTGTGCCGTCACGTGCGCTGGGCCGGCCTGTTATCGACAGCAGCGACCTGAATTTACCGGGATTGTTATAAGGGAGGAATGGAATATGACGAAGGCAAAAGTTTATTTTTCGGATATGCGTACCAGATATGGCGGGTTGAGTTTACCGCAGAAGCTGGGTAAGCTGATCGAAGCAGCCGGGATCGGAGATATTGATTTTCAGAATAAATTTGCGGCGATCAAGATCCACTTCGGCGAACCGGGCAATCTTTCTTTTCTGCGTCCCAATTATGCCAAAGTAGTTGTTGATACCGTTGCCGCACAAGGAGGACGTCCGTTTCTGACAGACTGCAACACTTTATATGTAGGCCGTCGTAAGCATGCGCTGGAGCATATTACAGCTGCTTACGAAAATGGTTTCAGTCCTTTTTCAACAGGCTGTCACATTATTATTGCCGACGGCTTGAAGGGTACTGACGAAGCTTATGTAACTGTGCCGGGCGGCGAATTGGTGCAAGAAGCGAAAATAGGCAAAGCATTGATGGATGCGGATATCGTGATTTCCCTGAACCATTTTAAAGGTCACGAAGCTACTGGTTTCGGCGGCGCTATTAAAAATATCGGTATGGGCGGCGGTTCTCGTGCCGGCAAAATGGAAATGCACCATGACGGCAAACCGCATATCAGTGAACGCAAATGTATCGGCTGCGGTGCCTGTGTGCGGATCTGTGCGCATGGTGCGCCGATCATCGAAAATAAAAAAGCGCATATCGATCTGGATAAATGTGTTGGCTGCGGACGTTGTATCGGTGCCTGTCCGATGGACGCGGTGAAGCCGCCCGCTGATGGTTCCAGCATGGAAGCGCTCAATAAAAAGATGGCGGAATATGCCTGGGCTATTTTGCACGGCAGGCCGCATTTTCATATCAGCCTGATCGTTGACGTATCTCCTTACTGTGATTGTCATGCGGAAAATGACGCACCTGTAGTGCCTAATATCGGTATGCTGGCATCTTTTGATCCGGTGGCACTGGATCAGGCCTGTGCCGATCTGGTCAATGCAGCGCCGGTCATGGTGAACTCACTGCTGGACGATCATTTAAAAGCTAATCCGGAAGGCTGTCAGGGACATGATCATTTCCATAACCTGACACCGGAATCTGAATGGAAGACCTGTCTTGCTCATGCCGAAAAGCTGGGTATGGGAACACGCGCGTATGAACTGGTAACAGTAAAATAAAAGGAGCTGACAGTATGATTGTTACGACCACACCTGCTGTAGAAGGCAGAAAAATCGTTGCTTATAAAGGTATTGTTTTTGGGGAAGTAGTTTCCGGCGTCAATTTTATCAAGGATATGTTTTCCAGCATTACGGATATGATCGGCGGCCGCAGCGGGACCTATGAAAAGGAACTGCAGGAAGCACGTGAAAAAGCGCTGGCGGAAATGTCTGAGCGCGCCGCTAAATTGGGCGCCGATGCCGTAGTCGGTGTCGATGTGGATTATGAAGTGCTGGGCGAAACTAACGGTATGCTGATGGTCAGCGTTTCCGGAACCGCAGTTAAACTGGACTGAGAGTATATAACTAAAACCGTGAAGTGGTACTTGAAAGTTGGATAATTAAATAGAGCTCAATGCTATCAGGGCCTGTTGTCTGTATTTTACAGACAGCAGGCCCTTTAAGTTTTTTTGTGTGTTTTGATAACAATTGAATCGAAAATTTGTGCAAGACCATAAAACGTTTGAAATATACCAACGTAAATGTCTTGCGGGGGGGTACAGATGTGGTAATATATCATAAGAGATACAAAATAATTAAAAAATATTAAATAAAACGGCTGTTTTGTATCCGGAAATTCAAGACCTATATCAGAAATTTTTATTTGATCTTAAATGATCAAGAATAGGGGATGGTGCTGAATTTTAGGGTGTATGGACAGATATTGAATCATTTTGCCTGTGTTGAAATTTATTGAAGAAGGTGTAGAAAATGTTGGGTAAAACTAAGAAAAATTTGGCACTAAAAATAACACTGGGATTAGTATTAGCTTTGCCGGTAGGAACAGCTTTAGCGGCGGATACAGCGACAATTGTTGATTACGATGCTCTTACTGTGAAGCCAAATGCGGAATTTATATACCACGGCGAGGGCGATAAGAAAGCAGATTTTACTGCTGCAGATATTAAACGCAGTGAAACGCAATGTGTATATGGAATTTTTGTTGGGGATAAAGCCGTTTTGAATGCGGCATCAGAAAATATAAACATATCGGTTACTAATACGGAAGGTGAAGCAAGAGCAGTATATGCGGGGGCTTTCACTGATAAAGACAAGCATGTTATAAATGGCGGGACATTAAACTTTGGTGATGATACAACTAAAAATGTCACGGTGAAGGTTGACGCGAAAAAAGATGCTCTGGGGCTGAATGCAATACGTTCAACGAACAACAGTGAGGTTGAACCGGGCATTATTAATGTCAAAGGTGAAAATGTAAGTATTGAAGCCAATTCGGCGGAAGGATTAGCTGTTGGTATTTGGGCACAAAATAATAAGACTGTAAATGATGGCAATCCGTCCACTGTGAAAATAGATGCTGATAACACATATATTAACGTAACTTCTGGTAATAAAGTGCCAACCGCAGGGGAATATAATAATATCGGCATTGTTAATTATAGCGGTGCTAAAGTAATTATTAACGGTAATTTAACAGTAGAGTCAGGAACTTTTTTGAGCACTCGCGGCGGTGCAACAACAGAGATCAATAAAGATGGCAAGGGCACAGTTAAAATCAACGGAGATATTAATTTTAACTATGACCAACCGACATCAGGAACATCGGTAGATGCAATTGTTGATTTAAATTTAACAACACAAGACTCTGTCTTTAACGGCAATATCTTTGTTAACGGTAATCCTTATCCGCCAGACGGGAAAAAAGAGGTTGGCGGCATGACCTTAGGACTTGCCAACGGTGCACAATGGAATACTGATGAGAACAGCTTTGTTAATAAACTAAATTTTAACGATGGTATTATTAATGTGAATGGCGGTGAGGGGCAGGAAGTTAAACTTGGTGACATTAATGGCAGTGGAGGCACTGTAAATATGTTAACGAGCTCCGATTTAAAAACCGCCAAATTATCAATTGGTACGATAGAATCTGATGCTGTAAATAAAATCGATCTCAAAGCCAAAGCGGTGGCCGGTCCTAAACTTACAATTAATTACACTGGTATCACCGCCGACGATCTTAACAATGTGGCTGATGATTTAGGGGGTTTAGCTAAAAATATTAGTGTTGCGGAAGGTACTAATACTGGTCTTACAGCTACGGCTAATGTAGCAGAAGGTTTGTTAAAGGGTTCGGTAAGCGCTGATCTGGATACTGCTGCCAGCGGCAGTACGGTCAAGGTTGACAGCGTCAAACAAAATAAGGAAAGTTCTACTATGACTTCTATGCGCAATATTGCCAGTGTTGCGATCGTTTCATGGCGGCAGGAGGACAGCACGCTGAGCCAGCGGTTAGGAGAATTGCGTAACAGCAAGGGAGACCAAGGCATTTGGGCACGTATGAGCCGCGGTGAATTTGAATACAGCGGCGCTTATAAAAATCAGTATAATTTCTTCCAATTGGGCTATGATAAAGCTTTTGGCAGCTGGCATTATGGTGCGGCAATAAGCCATAACGACGGAAAAACTACTTACGATAGCGGTAAAGGTGAAAACAAGAGCACCTCCCTGTCACTTTATGGAACCTGGCTGGGTGACAGAGGACATTATACTGATATTGTTTTAAAACAGGGTCGTTTATCCAACGAATACGATAATTATGCGGCAGCAGGGCATACTCATGGCGATTATGATGCTTGGGGAACTTCCTTGAGCGGTGAATATGGTATGAAGGTAGGTCTCGATAACGGCTGGTATGTAACGCCGCAGGCTCAACTGACCTTGATGCGTATCGGCGGTGAGGATTATACGACTAATAACGGTATTAAAGTCAGCCAGGATACGCTGTCAAGCTGCGTTGGACGAGTGGGCTTTGAAATGGGGAAGAGTATCAGCGATAAAGGCAGCATTTATGCTAAAGCCTCCTTACTGCACGAATTTGCTGGTAACGCTGACACCTATCTGAGCCTGAATGGTATCAGCAACAGCTACAGTCAGGATATTGGCGGCACCTGGTATGAAGCAGGCCTGGGCTTCAACTTCAAAACTACGGACAACAGTTATGTTTATGCTGATGTAGTTAAAACATTTGGCGATGATATTAAAACTCCGTGGCAGTGGAATGTGGGTGCTCGCTGGAGTTTCTAAGCAGTATTGAAATCTGAACAGAAGAGAGATAAAAAAGCACCGCCTGAAAGCGGTGCTTTTTTATTTCTCTGTTTTTCTCATGGGCTTCGCTTTTGGTATTTTGGGCGCGGTCAGTTCAAAGCTGTGGGCGATCATGGCAAATAATTCGCCTTTGGGCACACTGTTTACTTCGACGGTGTTCCAATGTTCTTTGTTCATATGCCAGGCCGGGTAAACGCCTTTGTAAGTACGGCGCAGAAATTCGGATCTGACAGGATCACATTTCAGATTTATGCAGAGCTTGCCTTGAAGATGCATAATACAGGCAAACCATTTACCACCGGATGGATGGCGCATAATAGTGAGATCGTTATCGGCAAAGGGATAATCTTCGACAGCATTAGGATAAGTAAGGCAATGAGCGATCAAGGTTTGTTTTTCCATGGCAGATACCTCGCTTTCGTCAGGCGGCATTAATTTTATCATAATTATATAACAAAAAAGCCGACCTCGCAGTCGGCTTTTTATTTTGTGATATGCTAATTATTTCCCTGTCAGTCTTTTGATGATTTCCTGATAGGCTTCTTCGACGCTGCCCATATCACGGCGGAAACGGTCTTTGTCTAGTTTTTCGTTAGTATCCCAGTCCCATAAACGGCTGGTATCAGGTGTGATCTCGTCGGCGAGGATCACTTTTCCGTCTGCATCGACGCCAAATTCCATTTTGAAGTCGATCAGGCGCACTTTACGTTCAGCCAAAAAGGCTTTTAAGATTTCGTTGATCTTCAGGGCGTAGGCTTTGATTTCTGCAACCTGTGCATCGGTTGCCAAGCCAAAAGCTTCGGCATAATCGGCGTTGATCATCGGATCGCCAAGATCGTCGTTTTTATAGTAAAATTCTACGATAGGGCGTTTCATAACATAGCCTTCTTCGACGCCCATTTTTTTGGCCAGGCTGCCGGCGGCGATGTTACGGGTAACTACTTCCATGGGGATGATACTGACTTTTTTACACAGCGCTTCACGATCGCTGAGCTTTTTGATCTGGTGATGGGGGATGCCGTGCTTGGCAAGCAGGTCAAAGAAAAAGCTGGTGATCGTATTATTCATAATGCCTTTATCTGCGATAGTGCCTTTTTTGAGGCCGTTCATGGCGGTAGCGTCATCTTTATAATAGATGATTACTTCATTGGGGTTCTCGGTTTCAAAAACTTTTTTGGCTTTGCCTTCATACAACATTTTTGCCATTGTCTGTAACCTGCTTTCTTTTAAATAAATTTATTAGTAGAGCCGGCGAATGTAAGGCACTCGTCGCCTGCTAAATCGCAAGTGTTGATATTGGTAGATGGATTTTTTACATTGTTAGTTTAGCTTGTTTGCTTTTCATTGTCAATGATTTTTCGGAACATTTAATATAAAAAATAGTAAAAAAAGGCGTTTTTATGCTAAAAATCCGAACATTAAAATAAAAACATGAAAAAATATTTGCTAAAACTCTTTACAAATCCTGAAAAGTGATTTATAATCACAGCATAAGCAACAGCGAAGTTGCGGGCCAAGGCCTGAGTTCGCCGTTGCTTTTTTTTATTCTGTTTAGTTTCAGTGAGGGGGAGAAAATTATGAGCAATGTACCGAAAATGTTTGGCAGCCTGGTATTTAATGAAACGGTTATGAAAGACCGTTTGCCGACAGCTACCTACAAGACTTTCAAAAACGCTGTCTTAAAAGGCGAAGCGCTGGATCTGCCGATTGCCAACATCATCGCCAATGCGATGAAAGACTGGGCACTGGAACATGGCGCGACCCATTTTACCCATTGGTTCCAGCCGATGACCGGTATTACTGCCGAAAAGCATGAAAGTTTTATCGCTCCGACGGCAGACGGCCGCGTTATTATGGATTTCTCCGGGAAAGAACTGATCCAGGGCGAGCCTGATGCTTCCAGCTTTCCTTCGGGCGGTCTGCGCGCTACTTTTGAAGCCCGCGGCTACACTGCTTGGGACCCTACCTCTTATGCGTTTATCAAGGATGGCTGTTTATGTATCCCGACTGCGTTTTGCTCCTATACCGGCGAAGTATTGGATAAAAAAGCGCCGCTGCTGCGCTCGATGTGCTGTGTCGACCAGGCTGCCAGACGTATACTGGCGCTGTTCGGGCAGGCGACCGAGAAGGTTGTGACTACTGTCGGGCCGGAGCAGGAATATTTCCTCGTCGATAAGGAGATGTGGGAGCAGCGTAAGGATCTGGTATATACGGGGCGTACACTGTTCGGAGCCAAGGTTCCGAAAGGGCAGGAGATGGAAGACCATTATTTTGGCATCATCAAGCCGCGCGTCCTGGCTTTTATGAAGGAGCTGGATGAGGAGCTGTGGAAGCTGGGCGTGCTTGCTAAAACGGAGCATAACGAAGTTGCTCCGGCCCAGCATGAGCTGGCACCTATTTTTACTACTACTAACGTAGCTTCTGATCATAATCAGCTGACAATGGAATTTATGAAGCGCGTTGCCCTGCGTCACGGACTGGTATGCCTGCTGCACGAGAAACCCTTTGCTGGCGTTAATGGCAGCGGTAAGCATAATAACTGGTCTATTGCGACTACTGAAGGCGATAATTTACTGAATCCCGGTAAAGAACCACATAAAAATACCCGTTTCTTACTGTTTCTCGCAGCTATCATCAAAGCTGTTGATGAATATCAGGATCTGCTGCGCGTAAGTGTAGCCAGCGCCGGTAACGATCATCGTCTCGGCGCGAACGAAGCGCCTCCTGCGATAGTATCTGTTTTCCTGGGGACGGAGCTGACCAATATTCTGGAAGCTATCGAAAAAGGGAAGCAGTACAATCCTGACGCGGCGGCGTTATTGAAATTGAGCGGTGATGTTATCCCGGCACTGACCAAGGATAATACGGACAGAAACCGTACGTCTCCGTTCGCTTTCACCGGCAACAAGTTCGAGTTCAGAATGCTGGGCAGCGAGTTTTCTATCGCCGGCCCTAATATCGTTCTCAATACTATCGTTGCCGAAGCTTTGAATCAATTCGCAGACAAATTAGAAAAAGCAGCCGATAAAGATGCTGCCATGAAGAAATTGATCAAAGAAACCATCGTCAAGCATAAACGTATCGTGTTCAACGGTGACGGTTATACGGACGCATGGGTAGAAGAGGCCAAATCGAGGGGGCTTCTTAATCTTAAATCCACACCGGAAGCGCTGCCTTACATGGAAGCGGAAAAAAATATCGAATTGTTTGTTAAACACGGTATTTTTACAGCGACCGAGGTGCGTTCCCGGGTGGAGATCATGCTGGAAAAATATGCCAAAACGATCAATATCGAAGCCTTGACGATGCTGGATATGCTGTATAAGGATATCCTGCCGGCGGCAGCGGCTTATACTAATGACCTGCTGGGCAATGCTGCGGCCAAAAAGGACCTGGGGATCAAAAACTGCTTTGAAGCTGATCTGGCGGCGAAGATTTCCGAGTTGACCGCTAAAATGTATAACAGCGGTGAAAAGCTGGCCAAAGCGCTGAAAGGTGCTGAAAAATGCGTTGATATGAAAGCTGAGGCCAACTATTATCATGACACGGTTTTAAAAGAAATGGAGCTCCTGCGCAGCTATGCTGATGCTGCCGAAGAGCTGATCGGTGAAGACTATCTGCCGTATCCGACCTACGGCAAGCTGCTTTACGGCGTCAACAATTAAAGGACGCCCTGGGGAAGCTGACAACGCGAAGAAGCGTATCCGCTGAGGATACGCTTCTTTTTTATAAATAGAGCTAAAATGATTGGATGTGGGGGGACTATGATGATGGAAAAATACGCAGCAGCGGATACGATGTGGGTACTGATCGGCGCGTTTATGGTATTTTTTATGCAGCCGGGTTTTGCCATGGTCGAGACCGGTTTTACCAGAGCTAAAAATGCCGGCAATATCGTGATGAAAAATTTTATGGACCTGTGTCTGGGCAGTATCGTTTTTTGGATCATTGGCTTTGGCCTGATGTTTGGCACGGATATCGACGGTTTGATCGGTGCGCCTGATTTTTTTGTGCAAAACGATTATGGGGCGTCTTATCCGTCCTGGGCCTTTTTTATCTTTCAAACTG
>ERZ791704.1390-NODE-1390-length-9276-cov-3.12005_pt1 | contig 9276 bp, 9 predicted proteins | sample MGYA00510045_ERZ791704 | MGnify/ENA primary metagenome ERZ791704 (study PRJEB30046, sample SAMN00715247) | human gut metagenome | study: EMG produced TPA metagenomics assembly of the A metagenome-wide association study of gut microbiota in type 2...
AAGCGTGCAACTGAAAGAGGGAAAAAGCTATACGATGAAAATACAGTTTAAGAAAGCCATCGGAATTAATGTACCCGCAAGTAACATTAATCTTACGCAAAATGGGTGTACAGAAAACGACAAAACCATCTTATCAAAACTACGATGGGCTGAAGGTAATCTCAATTCCCAAAGCAACTATAATCTGACATGGGCTTCTTCTACTACCGATTACGGTTATTATTATATATGGAAGAATGTATATGTATCATCTGGGTATACAGGCTATGGTGCTGTTGATCCTTGTACACGTCTTGACGAAAGTAAATACGGTAGTGGTTGGCGTACTCCAACAAGAAGTGAATTCATAAGTCTCTCCCGCTGTAGCAACAAGCAATTGGTAAAGTATAACGGTATCCAAGGTATGTGGTTTATGAATAGCTCGACCGGTCTATTTTTGCCTGCTGCAGGCTGGCGAGATGGCGACAAAGGCAGTGGTACTACTGCTACCGCTTATACCGATGGTACAGGCAGCTACTACTGGAGTAGTGACCTCAACGGTAATTCAGCCTATGGTCTTTACATCCTTAAAAATGACGTCTTCGTAGACGCTAACGGTAACAGGAAGTCCGGTGTTTCTGTCCGATGTGTTCACAATCTCTAGCGAGTTTGCCAGATGAAGTCAGAAGCCAGTAAGCCTGACACCTTAAAGAACGGGCTTTCTGGGCCTGCACAAACACCCATACTACGGGATATTCAGTAAATGTCTTTAAAAGTAAGATGGCATATGAAGATGACTTGCTAATATCATCTCATATGCCATTTTTATTATAGTTTCTCTCTCTCTGACCTAAAATCTTATCCGTTTGGGCATGATGTTCTGGAAGAAGCCTGACAACTTCTTCTAATAGATTCTTTATAATCATACTATGCGATTTCCCTCTGTCTGTTTTTGATTTTGTCAATCATTAATATGGCGTTTGCCGTATGTATTCCAAAGAAAATCCACAGGATTTCTATTTTCCTGTTCCGTGCCTTGATTTTTGATAGCGAGTAATGCTGTTTTTGCGTACCGAAATTGCCTTCGAGCCTGGTAGCTCTTCCCTTGCGTACAAAGGATGTTGATATCCCATATACTTTCCAGTATTTATCTGATTGATAAACAGTAATTGAAAAATAACAAGTTGTCGATAGCGATTTGACAAAAGTCAGACAGCATTAATATTCCGTACCTTGCATACCTCGTAAGTTTCACTATCAGACCAATGATTTGGAAATGGTGTGATTCAAATTATATGTGCGCTTCAAACTAAACATAAGATCCTCGTACCGCTAATCAGTTTGAGTGATGTCGTATTCCAATTTCCCATCTTCCGAGAGTATTTCTTTACCATTTTTCTCTACAACAAGAGTGATGTCCGCGATCCCCGACGCGGCTATTTTATTATGGAACACCTTGTATTCATAGATATTATTTTTAAATGTAATCACGTGATTTCCTCCACTTCCACTAAATTCTATTTTTCCATTTTCCAAGACTAAATCCGGCTTGGTCGATTCTGGGTTCTCTTTTTTCCAACAGGCATACCGGTACATGCCGTTTTTCAGTTCATCTATCCTTATAAAATAATTTTTTGTCTTAAATTTATATACTTCCCCTTTGAAGTTATGTCGCAAATCCGAGGATAGATCACCTTTTATTTTGGAGGTAAGCTTCTTGGCAAGCTTTTTCTCGTATTTGCTTTGATAATTCACGGCTGTAATTTTTCCGTCGTAATCCATCCAAAGTATGCCATCGTCCAGCATTATTCCTCTCCATCCCATTTCCGACCATTGATCAATATCCGAACTCGTAATAATACGGATTAAGTCTTCATCGAAGATTGAATCGAATCTTTCTTTCAATTCCTCTGCATTCTCAACACTCGGTATAGGGGATGTTCTCTTCAACGGATAAACTATATTTTCGGATATTTCATCGACAGCTTTTTGCCGAAACATTTTTTTGAGATATTCGATGTTTTGTATATTAGGATTCCGCTCATCGTTACGTTGTACATTCTTTTGCATCGTATCAATTTTGGATATCGACCAAACGACCGCTTTGCTACCGCCTTGTCCCTCTGCCTTGTAACCGTACGCTGAAAGTCCGATGAAACTGAACAGGGAAATCAAAATATACGGTATTACTTTTTCCTTTATTACTATTTTCATTGATTCGGTTATTCTTTTTAAACGATTTATATTTTATCTTCGGGTGCTACAAAAACGACTTGATCAGTACTGTTAAGTAACAATCTTCCAAAAGTTGCTCTTAGCTTCCGTATTTTGCTTATCTAAAAGGCTTTCTATCTCATTTATCCTCGGGGTACTACTCTTTATGCAATTTTTCTCCTTAGGAATTCCTGATCGTTTTTGATAAGGGCATTCAGACATTCAATAACATCCTCTTTCGTTTGACCAGTGATCTCACTGACATAATCCTCCACGACCGTTTGCGGTTTACGAAAAAACTGCTTCTTCACCACGCTTATGGGACGTTTGTAAAAAATATAAAACTCAGGATCTTCCGGATCGCCGACAGCAGAGATCGTAAGCCCGTTTTTATTCGCTTTATTCTCCACTTCCAGCGAGGGAGAAAAATAAATGTCCATTTTCCTCATTTCAGCGACTTCTATCTGCTTTAAATAATAGTCCCACTGAAAATCATAGAACAACCCGATAACGGAGTCAGGGGCTATCATTCCTTTTTCTATCACTTTCGGATTAAGTGGTTCGCAAATACTGTATCTGAACTCTGTCATAGTATTGTATGTAATAGTAATATCCGACCTGGATAATTGTCATTTGCAAATATATAAAAAACAAAATAGTTACGGTCTCAAAAGATAGTATTCTTCTTGTGCAATAATACTCTGACCGGACAACCTGTCTAATTTGACATTTCACGATTTTCCTCTATATCACTTCTGCTTTTCGGAGCTTCGGTTATATTGGCAAACAAATAGTGTCTGAAAATCATAGAAATCAGTTCTTTGAAAACGATCCTAACCACTACCAACCCAAGGAAGTAACGGAACAGTATAGTTTAAACCGCTATTCATCAGCCTTATTACTGCAATTTGCGCTTATCCTCAATTAAAATTCTTATCTTTGTCTTTTAAAAAAAGAAATACTTTTTTTAAAGTACATCGGAAGCATGGTAACTCTCCCGAAAACTGCGTATTCCGATCATTATTAAAAATCAAATAATATGGCTATAACTTATCAGACAGAGGGTATCAAAATGCCCGATATCAAAAAACGTGAGACTACCGAATGGATCAAAGCCGTAGCCGCCACTTATGAAAAAAGAATCGGTGAAATCGCCTATATTTTCTGTTCGGACGAAAAAATATTGGAAGTGAACCGCCAATATCTTCAACACGATTACTATACAGATATCATCACTTTTGACTATTGCGAGGGCAATCGTCTTTCAGGTGATTTATTCATTAGCCTGGAAACAGTGAAGACTAACTCGGAACAGTTCAACACTCCTTATGAAGAAGAACTCCACCGGACAATTATTCACGGTATACTCCACCTTTGCGGAATCAACGACAAGGGTCCTGGAGAACGTGAAATTATGGAAGCTGCAGAGAATAAGGCACTAGCCATGAGAAAGCAGTAATTCTCCCTCAAATAAAAGATGGGATAGGAATCATGCATGGCAATCATTCCATCCCATCTTTATAGTTAAATATAGAGCCTGTCAGAGATTAATTCTTCTCCTTTGGGACCGATTGGGCACGGACTGCATAAAACCGTGTTACGAACTGGCTTCGCAGACCAAAGAAACGAATAAGAAGAAGACAAGACAGCCCATTGTTTAGGTTATTTTCCAAACGCAGATTTCGACAAAGGAATATAAACAGAGAACTGCCAGTTTGAGAAACGGCTATCCTTAAAAGGCGAAATCTTATTATTCTTCACCAGCCCTTGTTTATAAGAAAAGGCAAGTTCGGCAAAGCCCAAATTATAACCGACTTTAGCCAATACCGGAATATCAAATGTTTTTGTTTCCCAAATATAATAGGTTGGTTGTAGCCCTACACCTATATGGAGTCCTTTCACAATTCGGTAATTACATGTTCCAGCCAATGAGAAAGATAGATTTTGCCGATCGCCGGACGCCTCACCATATGCCGTATTATTATCTGTAGACAGATAATTGATTTTATAATCACTTTTACTATATCCGAACAATGCGTCCACATCATAAAAGAAACGTCCTTTCCGGGGAACTAAACGAAAACGATACCCAGCCTCCATAACAACTTTCTGATCTAAAGAAGAGTTGTTTTTATCAACTGCCAAATCACCATATATACTTGGAGTATGAGACGAAATATGTCCTCCTCCTATCCCCACAATAATACCACTTCCTTTTGATGCCTGTTGTCCGAAGACAGCCACAGGCAAAGATAAGAACAATAATAAAATTAATTTTTTCATAATCTGTAATTGGTTTCTATTTAACGATTTGATCTGTATCCACTGTTAATCGATATTCTCCCTCAATTCTTTGATAACGTATTTTCATATCATAACCATAACAACGAGTACCGGATGGGGCATTACGATCTACTGCATCAAAAGTAACCACCCCCTTACCGCGTTTAGTAGACGTCACTGGGAATATGATTTTATAACCAGATGCATATGTCAATGTACCTATTAAAGTTGCTTCTGAACGATATTTTTCCATTCTCCCATAGCCGCAGACTTATTAAAATGTATATCACAGTTGTAGCGAAAATCCCCCCTCATACTAACGGAAATATCAACCCACATTCGTCTATGATTATCTATATTATAAACCTTTGGAATTTGAAATATAAATGTCAAAACTACCAGAATGCCTATCCAAAAAGATAGAAAAAGAAGTACCTGTTATAATATCATCAAAAACAGTCTGCCCCGTTTCAGAATCCACAACTCGTATCTTCGTGTTTTTCAATGAAGAACTAAAACTTAAGAATAGCTGATCCTCTTCAATATAACCGCAAACAACAGGTAAAATATCTCTTCGATTCTCTTCTGAAAAATGCGTGTTCGTATGCACATCATGCTTTTTCTTCATAACAGCCATAACTGCATGATCCATGCCATATACCTCTCTAGGTAATGCCAACAACTGTAGGAGTATAAGTCCTACAAATAGAATGATCTTTCTTAGTTTCATTGTCCTATCGTTTTTATTTTGACTGCAAAATTACCCCTTTTCTCCTTCTAAAAAGAAGAAACGAGATAACATTCACAAAACTATAAATAACCGATTTACAGACAGAAAGCAATCGACCATGATAACATTTAAACTTTATCTAGCTTCCACAAAGCTTCCAAAAGGACTTTATTCAATTAACTTCAGCCATTTTCTTCTTCAATCGTAAACGCCGTTGCGCCACAATCTGCCTACTTACATTACCAAAACAATAAGCTATGGTTTGATCGTCAAATTCACAAAGTTTCAAGCAACAATAAATACAGTCATCATCGGTTATTTTAGGATAGGTATCCTTAAGGTATCGGATATAATCATCATAAATATCAAATAACACACCTTTCAATTTCTCCTGTTCTTTGATAAGAAGAACTTTCGGATCCTTTTTCACTCCATCTTGTCCCGGCTTAGCCTGACTACTCAATTCTTGAATACGCTTAAAAATAGAAGTCTCTGTAAACAGACAGTTACGCAAGCGTGCTTTTTCATCAATGACACGGCACAATTCTGCCTGTTTCAAAGCTATTTCCTGTTCACGCTCCATGCCAGACAGCTTTAAAGCAGAGATTTGAGCCTCCAAACGTTCTATTTGTAATTGAGATAAAGCTGTTTGCTCATTTAAATGAGCTATACGCTGTTCGTACTGCAACTGGGCTATTCGACGTTGCCTATAAATACGTTGAAAAATGATAGCAATAACCAGCACAAACAAAACTCCTCCATAACAAAGCTGCTGAACTAAAAATCTACGGCTTTCCTTTTCTTTTGCTACTTTCGCTTCTGAATCATATTTATACGCCAAGCGTTCAATATCGGAGGCTTTGTTTAACGAAAAAATAGAGTCTATATTATCGCCATAATAGGACTGATATTCAAAAGCCCGCTCATAATTACCCCTAATCTTCTCAACCTCAGCCAAAGAATACGACGCTAATATCTTCCTTTTAAAATCAGCAATATCAAGTGTACGCTTTAAATAATATTCTGCAGAGTCTAACTCTTGTTTATCCAAATATAGTTCCCCAAATGTTAACCACAAACTATAGTAACTAATAGAGTCATTCTTCTCCGTCAGATAATTTCCGGCCAAACGAGCATACATAAATGCAGAGTCAACGTTTTCACAATTTAAGCTCATACGTTGGTATATATCACTCATAAAAATAGAATCTTTCAAAGCCAATGCTAACTCTAAGGCTTGATCGAGATAAAACAAAGCTTCCTTTTCTTTTCCTTCAACAACACGCACCCATCCCATATTCGAAAGAGAATACATTAATACTTTATGGTCATTCAGTAAAGAATCACATTGATAAGAGCGATAAAACGCATCAAACGCTTTCTGATAAAGAGATTGATGTAAATAAATCGATCCCATATCTTCATATAGCATTCCTTTCAGTTTTAATTCCTCCCCGGTATTTCCTTCAACTCCCTGCAGAGCAGTAAAGCAACTCTTCAAAGCCTGTTCAGTCATATTCATTTTTTTTTGAATCCGGCCTTTATAAAGCCAAGCTTTAGCCCAATTGACACCATCTTTTTTAACATAATAATCTAGTGCAGTATCAATCAAAGAGTCACATGGAAGAAGAGAAAGCATATTTTTATCAGTAGCCTGCGTGAACAGTAAGCTAAAGTATGCCCTGTCACCCGCTGAATAAGTAGAAACATCAAGTTTACGAAGATAAGCCAACGTACGTTCAGGAGATATCTCCATCAAAGAATCGGCATATCTCAAAGAATACGGATACGGTGACGAGGAACGTTGACAAGAAACTACTCCGCCCACTAAAAACAATAAAAAGATAAAACCGACAAATGTCTTATTCATAATTAAAATACTTTATGATGACAAACTTACGATTCTTTTCAGCCACTTCCAAATTTTTCAAAGGAAGACAACTGTCTATCTGTCATTCTGTATTTTCAAACCATTCTAAAACGCTCTATTTCCGACCAACCGGAAGACTCATTAAAAAAAATGCATTGACAATGCGGACCGGGTCGTCCGCAGCTATGTTTTCATCAATTCTTTGTGGAAAAAGAACCGTTTGGTTGGGAATGTAAGGACGAAAATGTAACTTTGCCATAACGAAAAACTTTATGCCTAAAGTTACATAAACTTTGGGTAATAACAAAGCCCGGGCTTGGGAAAGTCCGGGCTTTGCGCATAAAAAAGGTTGTGCCAACGTTTTGACACACCTCAAGTCTTCTTATTAATTCAATGAAATTGTATGATATCTAAAACAGATACCCTACTGAAAGTTGAAAGTTTGAATTACGTAAATCCATCTGTCGTTGAATTACCCTTATACTATGTGAATAGTTGAAAGACGCAGTAAAATGGTTAGAAATAACCGCTTTCAATCCTACAACTCCGCCAAAGTCCCAATGGCTCAACTCTTTAAGTGGAATGACAGACACACTGCTACTGCTTGCATCATCCACCTTATAATAGCCATCAAAAGGTTTCCATTGAGCTGGCACATAAGCTCCATAATTTTCATAGGAGTGATAGACATCCAACGAACAGTTTCCTGCATTAAAACCATAACTTCCATAAATACCAATAGAAGGTATCAAATCGAGTTTATCCCCTAACTGAAACTTATATCCCAGCTTTAGAGGGAGCTCCAGATAGTTCATCTTAAACGAGATGTGATTAAAAGCAGGACCAGCCTGGTATAAATCCACACGACCGGCATTAACGGTCAACTCTCTGTTAAGTTCGCCTCCTTTTTGTAGAAAAGACAAACCGGACATCAGCAACCATTTTTTACTAAAAGTAAAATCGACAACCAGGCCAATCTGTACCCCAGCGGAGTTTGCAGTACTCTCTGTTATCCTCTGACCTGAAACTATGCGAGAAGCAGTCATACCGGTTTCGATACCAAACTTCACTTGAGCCATACTGCTCATAGAAGCTACTAACATAATAAAAAAAACAAAATAAATCTTTTTCATATAACATAAAAAATTAATAAGTACCATTTGCCCAAGACAACTTACATGGCAAAGAATTATTGATATTACCTTTCGGGTAAGGTCTTTTATTCACCAGCTCCATTACCACATTACCCTTTGCATCCTTTTCAATAGTTTGATCAGTCCAGACATATGCTTTCCCTTCAATATTTCCGCCTAATCCACGCCCAATAGTCATGTTTACTTTACCTTTCGCTCCCAAAAACGAATAAATATATTCCGGTGAATTTGTCCAAACAGGATGACCACCTGCTCCTGCTACAACATATTGAAAATTACTCACACCAAATTTCAAATAAAAGTCTCTTGCAGGATCTTTTTTCCATCCATACCACATTTTCTTTTGCGCACCTAGATGTATTTCAAATTCTCTGCCAGACGTAGGTCTAAAATTAAAAACGGTTTTTTTCCCATCAAATGGACGTTCATTGAAACTATTAACAGGCCATTCTGCTTCCGGTTTTAAAGCTCTCGTAAACGGTTGAGCTGCTATTGAAGAATCATTTGCAAATAACAAAGAATCTTCGACACTCATTCTTTGATAAAAGTCAATGCGCTCCACTCTATTACCTACTACCACTTTATAACCTATACCTACAAGAAAAGACGCTCTTTCATCACCATCCGGCATATAAGCAGATAAATCTGATTTATCAACTTGATTAAAGACAAAATACTTTGAATATTTTTCTTTATACACATTATATTTATTCCTAAAATCACTTTCATTCAAAGCATTAGCACCGATACTTTCCAATTCATCATCTGCAAGTTGAAGTAACTTTTGCATTGAAGTCAATCCCAATGAATCAGCAAAATGCAATTTTCCTGCAAGATCTCTCTCCTCAATATCTCGTAATGCTGCCAGATAATCCGCCTCTGAAGCAAATTTAAGAGCTAAGTTTGAAGCAGAACTAACATTATTACGAGTGGATGTAACCGGAACAACTTCATTATTATCTGTTATTTCCACTAATTGGATAGTATTAGAATTATCTAAACTAACCTTTTGATCCACAATTTGGTCATCTTGGCATGATGCACAT